>Ga0208547_1000180_pt1 | contig 33626 bp, 28 predicted proteins | sample DEB08_DNA_5_FD_185501 | JGI IMG/M metagenome (GOLD analysis project Ga0208547, IMG submission 185501) | Aqueous microbial communities from the Delaware River and Bay under freshwater to marine salinity gradient to study organic matter... | ecosystem: Environmental > Aquatic > Marine > Coastal ...
AAAAAGGTGAAAGGGAGTAACTATCACATAGCGAACATGCCTGATAGTCGAAAGCCTTATTGGTACCACAAATATCGATTAGAGAGTTTACCTCAATTGCAAGCCTTTATTTCACGAGCCATGACACCCACGAACTTTAAGTCTGTAGATGAGCCTGTGTTTTTAGGCTACTATTATAAAAATGAAGAGGAGCAAGACAAGGTAGTTTCTGTACCAGCAATGCTTCAAATGTATGAGCAATTGGGTACCCCATCGAGCCAAAAGCGAAAGCAAGCTTTTCCAGAAGCTGGAGATCACATTCTAGCCAGTCCATTGGCTTCAAAGGATGTTGAGGGGGTGTATAGAGCTACTTATAGTTTTTTGAAAGAAGTCGTTGGTCTCGACGTAAAAGCTCAATAGTAAATCTTTTTTTATTTCTAATTGAAATAAGAAGCCTCATTTTAGGTCAATTTTGTTAGCCTTATCTGGGTTTTTTGTCAAAGTTGGCTATATTTTAGTACCCTTGCATCAATCAAAAATCACGAAATGGCCAGAAGACCTCAAATTGAGCGCTTTAATGAAGTAGTTAAGTCTAAGTTTCAGATATATAATAGTCTGTTTTTAACGCTTCCTTTTCCGAGTATTAAAAACACTGCTCTTTTACTTCCACTTTTTGCAGAAACTTGTAAAGAAGGTTTTGCAACTGGGTTAAGCCCTAATCAAATTGTAACGAACTTTTTTGATACCTATTTGAAAGACATGGGAGAAAATGATCGCAACGATTTACTATTCTCCTTTATTAAATATATCGAACGACAGGTTGTGCTTTTTGACGCTATTGAGGATGCTGGCTTCTCATACGTTAACAATATGCACGGTAGAGGTACCCTTCGCTATATTAAAGAAGAGGCTCAGAACAATAACAAATACGAAGATCTTCTCGAGTATTTAGAGCGATTTGCCGTACGTGTTGTACTCACTGCTCATCCTACCCAGTTCTATCCGAATAGTGTGTTAGGTATTATTCGTTCACTTTCTGCAGCTGTGAAGCGTAATGATATTGATGATATCAAGCAATTACTCGATCAGTTAGGTCTTACTCCATTCTATAATAAGGCCAAGCCTTCACCACTTGATGAAGCGAATGGACTGATCTGGTATCTAGAGAATGTTTTTTATCATTCTGCCGGATCCATCGTTAATTACCTGAGAAAGAATTTCTTTGACAACAAGGTAATCGAGCATCGATTGTTTGATTTTGGTTTCTGGCCTGGAGGCGATCGCGATGGTAACCCGTTTGTGACCTCGGAGATTACTATGAAGACTGCTCAAACGCTTAGACACCATATTCAGCGTAATTATTACAGAGAGATTCGCGATTTAAAAACGCGATTGACTTTCAAGGGTATTCTAGAACGAGTAGAAGAGCTCGAGATGAGAATGTATCATACCCTATTTTTTCCAGAGCTTCCATCGTTATCCCTAAAAGAATTAGAGGCTGAATTACAATCTATACATCTAGAAATTAAAGAGAAACACAGTGGTTTATATGAAGATCTTATTCTAGATCTCATTCAAAAAGTGAAGCTATTTGGATATCATTTCGCTAGCCTTGATCTGCGTCAAGATTCTAGAATTCATGAGGCAGTGTTTGCGGAGATTATCAATCACCCAATGGCAACCGCTCACATTGAAAATCTGCCTTCTAAACCCTATGCTGAACTGAGTTTAGAAGAGAAATATGAAGTACTCATCGGTTTAAAAGGATCGGTGTCATCAAGCTGGTTTGACGCAGATTCGATTACTGCTCAAACAATAGATTCCATCTATGTAATGAAGCAAATTCAGGCTGAAAACGGAGAGCTTGGGGCCAATCGATATATTATCAGTAACTGCCAATCACTAGAGCATTTACTACAACTTTATGCGCTTGTTCGTATGTGTGATTGGGAGCATCCGACCGTAGATTTCATTCCTCTTTTCGAAACTATCGACGATTTAAACGCGGCTCCTATGATTATGAGTGAATTCTATTCAATTATTCAATATGCAAACCATTTAGAAACTAGAAGCAATAAGCAGACTATCATGTTAGGTTTTTCTGACGGAACCAAAGATGGCGGATACCTTATGGCTAACTGGGGAATCTATAAGGCTAAGGAGGCACTCAGCAAGGTTTCTACAGAGAATGGCATATCGGTTGCCTTCTTTGATGGTAGAGGAGGCCCTCCTGCTCGAGGAGGGGGTCGCACTCATGAATTCTATGCTTCGATGAGTGAGGATATTCAGGCTTATGATATTCAACTAACCGTTCAAGGACAAACGATTAGTTCTAATTTCGGAACCTTAGAGTCTTCCCAATACAACCTCGAGCAATTACTTAGTTCAGGAATTAAAAACCAATTGACGAATAAAGGCCAGAACAATTTAAGTGACTCAGATCGCGCCACTATCGAAGAATTAGCTGAATTAAGCTACCAGGCTTACCAAGCCTTCAAAGCGCACGATAAGTTCTTGCCGTATCTACAAGAAATGACTACGCTGCCTTACTACGCTAAAACGAATATTGGTAGTCGTCCTGCGAAGCGAGGGGGTAAAAAGGAATTAGCTTTTGAAGATCTTCGTGCCATTCCATTTGTAGGTAGCTGGAGCCAGTTGAAACAAAACGTACCTGGATTCTTTGGAGTAGGGACGGCACTTCAAGCATTTAAGGATAGCGGTAGATTCGATCATGTGCAATCTTTATACAAGAGCAATGCCTATTTCAGAACCTTGATTGCAAATTCTATGATGAGTCTTACTAAGTCGTTCTTCGATCTTACTTCCTATATGGCTGAAGACCCAGTCTACGGAGATTTTTGGAAACTTATTCACCAGGAGTATCTGAAGTCTAAGGAATTACTTCTTGAACTCACAGGTTTTGAGCAGCTAATGCAAAATGAAAAGGCAGGTAAGGCTTCGATTGAAATCAGAGAAGGTATTGTTCAGCCGCTACTTACGATACAACAGTATGCACTGAATAGAGTTAGTAAAACCTCAAACAGCGAAGAAAAGCAGCTTTTTGAGAAGATGGTTACTCGTTCAATGTTTGGTAATATTAACGCTAGTCGTAACTCGGCATAAGAGCTACACCAGCCTGGGATTTTGTGATATTTTCAACTTCTTTTTAGAAAGAGTTGTTTATTTCAGATGCCCAACCCATATTTGCAGCGTTCATTCACATGATGTAATTGTTATCAAGAAAGGTGAAGGGAATAGACCCTATGAAGCCTTAGCAACCCTCGATCTTCGAGAAGGTGCTAAATTCTACCCCAATTGGGAGAGATAACGATGCTGAGCCACTTTGGCTACCCATCTTTTCTTTTTAGCAGTTGCCTCATTATTATTTAACCTAAAAAAAATTACATCGTAATGAGTGCACAACACCAATTTGCCACCAGTGCTTTAACTGCAGGGCACAATCTCGATCAGCATGGTAAAACAGTAGCCGTGCCTATTTATCAAACCACGGCTTATCGATTTGATTCATCAGATCATGCAGCCGCATTATTCAATCTTAGTGAAGCAGGAAACATCTATACCCGCCTTACGAATCCCACGAATGCTATTCTTGAGGAACGCCTTGCCACGCTTGAAGGAGGAATTGGAGCAGTAGTTACTGCTTCGGGAACCTCTGCCGTTGCAACTACTCTTCAGGTGCTATTGAAGCAGGGAGACCACATTGTAGCGTCAAACAGTGTCTATGGGGGTACCTATAATTTACTTGCAGTTACACTGCCAAGAATGGGAATTACTACGACTTTTGTTGACCCATCAGAGATTCAAAATTTTGAGGACGCGGTAACGGAGAATACGCGTGCAGTTTTTCTCGAATCAATTGGGAATCCAAAGTTAGATATCCTAGATATAGAGGCAATCTCATCGGTGGCCAAAAAGCACCAAATTCCTCTAATTGTAGATAATACTGTTCCTACTCCGGCTTTATTAAATCCGATCAAATACGGGGCGAATATTGTTATTCATTCGCTGACTAAGTATATTAATGGGAATGGTACTGCATTAGGAGGGGTGATCATTGACGCGGGAACATTTGACTGGTCTAGTGGAAAATTTGATGAGTTTACTACCCCTTCACCCGGGTACCATGGTTTGGTTTATCACGAAGCTTTAGGAGCGGCTGCTTTCATTGCCAAGGTTCGTATCGAAGGGCTAAGAGATTACGGCGCAGCGCTTAGTCCACTCAATGCATTTCAAATCATTCAAGGGTTAGAAACGCTGGATATTAGGATTAAAAAACACAGTGAAAATGCCTTAGCACTTGCAGAATGGTTGGCTTCTCGACCCGAGGTTGAATGGGTGAATTACCCAGGTCACAAGAATTCTAGAGAACAAATTTTAGCGGAGAAATACCTCCAAAAGGGTGCTAGTGGTTTAGTAACTTTCGGATTGAAAGGAGGTTTCGAGGCTGCAAAAAAGGTGGCAGATGCTACGCTGATCTTTAAAATCGCTGCGAACTTCGGGGATTCAAAGTCGATTATCGTACATCCAGCCTCTACCACTCACCAACAGTTGACTGAAAAACAGCAAGAGACTACTGGGGTAACACCAGAACTCATTCGCTTATCGGTCGGCCTAGAAGATCTTCAAGACCTAAAAACAGATTTGGAACAAGCCTTTTTGGCTTAAGCAACTATATTAGTTTATGTTACGTTCGATTGAGATTAGTGATTTCGAAACAGTGAGTAATAGGATTCTTGATCCTTTCCCGCTGAGTTACGAAGTATTCGGTCGCCCCTTAGGGTCTGCACCGCTAATTTTGGTCAACCACGCGCTTACCGCCAACTCTAGTCTTACAGGAGAGAAGGGTTGGTGGGAGCCTATCGTGGGCTCTGCTAAAGCGATTGATACAGACCGCGCCACGGTATTGTGTTTTAATATTCCGGGTAATGGTTACGATGGGTTCTTCTTTGATGCAGGTATTCAATTAACTGCCACAGATATAGCGCGTATTTTTATCATGGGCCTTGAGAGGTTGTCCATCTCAGAAGTAGCTTTATTTGTCGCTGGGTCTGTCGGAGGTGGAATCGCTTGGAGTATGGTGGCACAGAATCGTATTAATTTCAAACGTTTTGTTCCTATCGCAACTGATTGGAAGTCTACGGATTGGATTATCGCCCACTGCCACATTCAAGAGCGACTTCTAGAAGAAGAGACCGAGTGGGGGCTTAAGCTCGCTCGTCAACATGCTATGCTTACCTACCGAACACCTCAATCTTTTGATTCTCGCTTTCAGCGCGAGAGAAAAAGTTCTAACTATGCTGTAGAGTCTTGGCTTGATTATCACGGAGATGCGCTTACCTCTCGCTTTCATGCTAGGGCCTACAGACATTTGAATCAAATTTTAAGACAGATCGACACGGTATCTGAAGATGAAACGTTTGAATCTGTTTTTGCACAAGTGCAAACTGAATTCTATGTGGTAAGCATCACCTCTGACTTGCTTTTCATTCCTACTGAGGACGATAAGACGGTTAATTCACTCAGATCAATAGGAAAACCTATCGATCATTTTAAAATTTATTCCCTGCATGGTCACGATGCCTTTCTTATTGAACATGATCAAGTAGCCGCTGTTATTAAGGGTATTTGGAGTCAATCTAAGGAGTTGAGAGAGGCTTAGCCGTTGGCAAAAAGACCATAACAAAACATTCATATAAGATCAAAGACTATTTTATTCTTGCATTAGTTGTTTCTATCGTTGAACTATCGATAATTCGATATCATCAAGAATCTTTTTAAGAGTTAATCGAATAAAGGAAGATTTTAAGGAACCATTGCACTTATGTTATAGCTTATATTCTTTATGGTTTCTCTTATCGATTAGTTACCTGACATTGCCTAAGAATTTAATATGACTGACAGTTGTCGGTAAGAAGTCATGTTCTTTTATTGATTAGCTCCTCATTTATTTCGTCTTTTAGGATACAATAAAAACGCTACGCAACGCGCTATATATGATCGTATTGGCCTGCGGGGTGATGCGTTCATGAACTTTAACGAGTAAAAAGCGATTTGACAAACAAGAGCTCGTAATGGTACGGGGGCAGCTAGGTATTCGTATGTCACTTATAGTGTATTCCGATTGTTTAATATTAGACTTAGCTACAAACATGGATTATACGACCTAAAATCTATTCTAATTCTAATCTGATTTATCTAAAATGTTGAGATAATGAGATCGAAATTGGATTATCTAGCTCCTCTATATCTGGATAATGCTTCAAGATATTAGTATTCAAGTAAAAGTATCTCCATAGATAAAAGGGAAATCTGACGCCCTAACCAAGAGGAACAATTTTAATTTAATAATTTATACAAATGAGAAATTTATTTTTTGCATTACTTACCATTTTTATGGTTTCAACATCAGCAGTTGCTGAAACAACTTCTACTCAAAACGCTATTGTTAATAGTGCTGATAAAGTAAAAATAACTTTAGACTTGGGAGATATTACTAATGCTACTGAAGCTGAAACTAATAACAAAATTGATAAGTTTTTAGTAAACACATTAAGTTCTATGGACGAGGCTTTAGATTGTGAAGTTACCGTTACTGCGACTATAAATATTGGAGTAGCTTCTTTTGATGTTTCTGTTACAATATCTGGTACTTGTGAAGAAGTAATGGCGTCTGCTAATCAAATTGCTAATCAAATTATAAATGATATAAAAAATCATTTTACTAAAAATTATAAGTAATCAGGAAATAGAACACTCTTGATGCTAAAAATCAAGAGTGTTTTTATTTTAAATAAATTATATCTAGATGAAAAAAATTTTTAAAATATCATTGTTTTTACTCTCACTTGTTTGTTTTGGACAAAACAGCAAATATAATTTGAAAGTAGCGTATAAAATGGAAACATACTTTTCAGGGTTAACTACTTATGATGCCAATTTATATAGTAATGGGTCTGAAGCTATTTTTAAATATAAAAATCTAGATAAAGATGATGTCATTAATAAAGGTGACAATAATTTGATTTTTAAAGTTACCGATTCAACGCTCTATTATGTGCGAACCTCAAAGTCTCGCGATAGTGTTATTGAATTAAAGAAAGGTATGGAAAAAGATAAGCTCTATATGATTGAAGAAAGCTTCCCAAAAATTGATTGGACAATTACCTCTGACACTACCAAAGTTAGTAATTATGTTTGTTATAAAGCTACAACTCATTTTAGAGGTAGAGATTATACGGCTTGGTTTACCCCAGAAATTGTATCAAACTTTGGACCTTGGAAATTACACGGGTTACCAGGGCTTATATTGATAGCTTATGATTCTAAAAAAGAAGTTTTATTTACAGCTGAAAAAATTCAAACTGTCAATGAGCCTGTGGTAAAAATGGAAACAAAGGGTTTTAACAGAGTAACCAGGCAAGAATATAAAGATATACTTAAAAAAGGTATTGAAGAATTAGGAGAAAAATTTTCATCAAAAGCAGAGAGAGGATTTACCATAAAAGTCTCCACATCAACTGTAAAGACCATTGAAATTGATTAGATGTATTATATTCTTTATATGCCTTTATTCAGCGTGTTTAAATTCTCAAGTTAAGGGAAAGATTTTTGATGAAACCAACCAACCAGTTCCTTTCGTAAATGTGCTGTTGAAAGCTTATAATTCGGAAATTATTATTTCCTATACCGTAACCACAGAACAAGGCGAATATCAAATAGAAATGAATAAAATAGGAAAGTATAGGTTATTTGTTTCGGGAATGACTTATCAAACAAAAACTATTCCTATTGAAGTAATATCATTAGATAGTCCTCTAATCCAAAATATCAATCTTACTTCTAAAATTGAGGCTCTTGATGAGGTAATTATACAATCAGAACGCCCCATTACCGTAAAAAAAGATACCATTGTTTTTGATGCTAAAGCATTTACAAAAGGAAATGAAGTAGTAGTAGAAGACCTATTAAAAAAAATCCCTGGCTTGGACGTGGATAGCGAGGGTACTATTAGAGTAGGTAATAAAGAGGTAGAAAAAGTAATGGTTGAAGGAGATGATTTTTTTGAGAAGGGTTATAAGGTACTCACTAAAAGTATGCCGTCTAGTACTATAGATAATGTTGAAGTTTTAGAGCGGTATGCTAATAATAAACACTTAAAAGGTATTGAGTATAGTGATAAAGTAGCTTTAAATCTTACTTTGAATGAGAATGCCAAACGTCAGTGGTTTGGTAATTTCAGTTTAGGTCATAGAGTATATTCAGAAAGTGATAATCGCTACGAAGCGGTAGTTAATCTGATGAATTTTGGTAAAAAAAACAAATACTATGCCTTGACCAACTTAAACAATACAGGAAGTGATGCTACGGGAAGTATTTATAATTTAATAAGACCAACAGATATTGATGAGACCGCTAATATTGGTTATAACGAAACTTCATACCAATTTATAAATGTGTCTGATTTTTTCCCTGCTAATTTTAAAAAACAACGAAGTAATTTCAATAATGCAGAATTAGCATCGTTAAATGCCATTTTTAATCCGAATAAAAAACTGAAAATAAAGACATTAGCATTTTTTAATTGGGATGAGACCAATTTTTTTAGAAATTATACGGAAACATTTACCGCCAATCAAACTGATTTTATCAACACGGAAAAATATCAGAATAGAACTAAAAGTAAAACAGGCTTTGGTAAATTAGACGTGTCCTATAATATTTCAAAAACACGAACTATAATCTCTATAACTAAATATAGTAATATTGATGCAGACCAAACAGGAAACTTAATCTTTAACGCACTTCCCACTATTGAGCGCCTTAGCAATAAGCAAACATTTTTTGACCAAAAACTAAACTACACCAACAAGTTTAATAATCAAAATGTAGTTCTAATTACAGGACACTTTATAAAAGATAAAAGGCCACAAAATTATCGCATTAATCAATATTTCTTTGAAGATTTGTTTGCATATAATATGGCTAATAATATTGCACAAGTTAGTGAAAATGCTTTGACTTATTTTGGCACTGAAGCTCATTTTTTGAATAGAAAAAAGAATAAAGATTTATTAGAAATAAAGTTAGGTTTTACTTCACGAGGTGATAAATTAACCTCTCATTTAGATTTAAAGCAAGATGGTGATATTGTTGAGCAGCCTTCTGAATATCAAAACACTATCACTTATACAACAAACAATCTATATCTTAATTCTAAATATTTACTGAAATTGAATACAGTTTCTTTAATTGGAGAATTAAATATTCATCAACTATTTAATAAATCAGGTAATCAAATTACAGTCGAAAAGGAGAATCCTTTTTTTATAAATCCTTCGTTTGGTTTCAAGTGGAAGATTAACAAGAAAAATAAATTGTCTGCAAATTATGCGTTTAACAGAACTAATGCAAGTATATTAGATATCTATCCTAACTATATCCTTACGGGATATCGCTCTTTATCCAGAGGCACTGGAACTTTCAACCAATTAGATGCATCGACGCTTATCTTTAATTATCAATTAGGAAATTGGAGTGATAAATTTTTTGTAAACACTTTCATTATTTATAATGAAAATCATGACTTTTTCTCTACCGATGCAACTGTTGCTCAAAATTACTCACAATCAGATAAGATAAAAATAGAAAATAGAGAATTTTTAAATATTTCTACCAATATAGATCGCTATTTTAAATTCATAAAATCTAATTTAAAATTAAAGCTAGGAGTGTCTCAATCAAATTATAAAAACAGAATTAATGGTTCAGATTTAAGAGAGATAACATCTACAAGATATAATTATGGTTTTGAAACACGTTCTGCATTTAAAGGAATATTTAATTATCACCTTGGCTCTAAATGGTTAACAAACAAAATCAGATCTACAATTGAAAATTCATATACAGAAAACACTCAATTTTTAGATATGATATTTGATTTTAGTGATAAATTAAATTTAGAAATACAAACGGAACGCTATTATTTTGGTAACCTTAGCTTCGAGGATAATACTTATTATTTTATGGATTTTAAATTAAAGTACATCGCTAAGAAAAATAAATTGTCTTTTTCACTTAATGGTAAAAATATTTTCAACACAGAAGTATATAGAAACTTTCAAATTTCAGATATCAGCACAACGACAACAGAATTTCAATTATTACCAGCTTATCTTTTGTTAAAAATGGATTATCGGTTTTAAATTCGACTGTAGGTTTGAGAATTATAATAATAAAAACTTCAATATTACGAACACTTTCGATGTAGCTAAACTTCATTTTTCTATCAAAAAGAGGATAGTCCTTTGGGGTACATGTAATACTAATGTTGCAACAATTTGGTTAAATCTTTAATTAGTAAAGAAGCCTTCAATTTGTCTGGAGTACATTTTAGTTCATGAACTCGTTCATCTTCATGAAAAGCACCATAATGATAGATTCATCCAGTTAATGGATAAGTTTATGCCTAAATGGAGGATGCACAGAAATGAACTGAATAGTCTACCTATTTCTCATAATGATTGGGGGTATTGATGTTTCCAGGCTGATATAGCAGTTCAAAAATATTCTAATTGATTAAAAGCTCGGAACTTTAAGGTTATATGTATTAATTAAAGCTACACCCTCAAAAAGAAAAACGATTTTATTTAAGGTAGGGGGGGGTAATTCTGAAAGACGCATCCAAACTTTTTAGGTACTACCGTACAAATAATTATAATAAAACAAAAAACCCCTTGATAATCAGTCGATTAAAAAGGGGCTTTGTACTCGAGGCGGGACTTGAACCCGCACGACCGTAATGGTCATTGGATTTTAAGTCCAACGTGTCTACCAATTCCACCACTCGAGCCTTCGTTAGACAAGTCTAACTATTTCAAAAAAAAAGCTGCGTTGTTCGCAGCATTTAGAGCGAAAAACGGGGTTCGAACCCGCGACCTCAACCTTGGCAAGGTTGCGCTCTACCAGCTGAGCTATTTTCGCATGATGTTAAGAACATATCCTAGCTTAACTAGGGGATGCAAATTTAGAATATTTCTTCAAATTCAAAACATTCTATAGTCAAAAATGTAGTTATTACAGCTTTCCTAATCGTTTTTTAATCGATTCTAGCGTTACTAAGGCTTCCACAGGAGTTAAAGAGTTTACATCAATATCCATCAGTTCCTCCTTGATCTCAAGTAGAACGGGATCGTCTAATTGAATAAAACTAAGTTGCATTTCCCCTGAGCCTGTGCTTAATGAGGATTGTTTTTCTTGTCGATCTCCGCTTTTTTCTAGGTTTTTAAGAACCTTTTGGGCTTGTTGCAAAAGTGTTATTGGCATTCCTGCCATTTTAGCAACATGAATTCCGAAGCTGTGCTCTGATCCGCCCGGCAAAAGCTTTCTTAAGAAAAGCACATTGTCTTTACTTTCCTTGACTGCCACGTGATAATTTTTGACTCTTGCGTAAGAGTCTGTCATCTGATTAAGTTCATGGTAATGCGTGGCGAAAAGTGTTTTAGGTCGATCCTTGCTCTCATGCAAGTAAGTAGCGATGGCCCAAGCGATAGAAATTCCGTCATAGGTACTAGTACCACGCCCAATTTCGTCCATGAGAACTAAACTTCTTGGGCTTAAATTATTTATGATTGCGGCAGTCTCATTCATTTCGACCATGAAAGTAGATTCGCCCTTACTGAGGTTGTCACTAGCACCGACACGAGTGAAAAGTTTGTCTGTGATGCCCATCTCTGCCTCGCTTACTGGGATAAATGATCCTGACTGAGCTAGAATAACACATAGTGCTGTTTGGCGTAGGATCGCAGATTTACCACTCATATTAGGACCGGTAATCATCATTATTTGCTGATTCTGATCATCTAATAATAAATCATTTGCGATATAGTTCTGATCATGTGGCAGGCGCTGTTCAATGACAGGGTGTCTGGCTTCCTTGATCGAAAGGGTGAAGGAGTCGTTCAGTTTTGGTCGATGGTAGTTGTAGGCCTTTGCGATGTAGGCAAAGTTTGATAGACAGTCAATACATGCAATTTCATTAGATAATTGCTGCATTGAACTAATTCTAGGTTGTAAGTCTTCAACAAGCTGGGAATATAGCTCTTGTTCTAAGATTTGAATTCGCGCCTCTGCCGAGGATATTTTACTTTCGTACTCTTTAAGTTCTTCGGTGATGTATCGTTCTGCATTCACGAGGGTTTGCTTTCGTATCCACTCTTCAGGAACTTTGTCTTTATGGGTGTTGCGTACTTCGATATAATATCCAAAAACATTATTAGACGCGATTTTTAAGGAGGTAATCCCTGTTCTTTCGACTTCTCTTTTAAGTAGGTCGTTAAGGTGATCATGACCTTTTTCAGATAGTGATCGAAGCTCATCGAGTTCTTCACTTACTCCGGTTCTAATCACACCCCCTTTAGATACTAGGGCTGGAGGGTTATCTTCTAAACGCGAATCGAGTAATTCTGTTATAAAAGCAACGGTCTGCTCTTCAATAGATGTATCGTAGGTGCTAGGCCTTAAAAGTTTTGATAGCTCTGAGATCTTCTGTAAAGATGCGGATAGTGCTTTGAGCTCTTTAGGGTGTACACGAGCTGCTGCAATTCGTGCTACCACTCGTTCGACATCAATGCATTCAGATAAAATAGCACGAACCGATTCAAAAAGATTTTCTCTCTGCAGCTCTGAAACCTTTTGGTGGCGCTTTTCTATAGTTTCTCGATGGGTTAGTGGTAGACCAATCCAGCGCTTTAAAAGCCGACCACCCATTGCCGTTTGGGTACGATCGATAATATCGATAAGTGCTGTTCCTCCAGGTTGTAGCGGATGAAATAGTTCCAAATTCCTTATACTGAAATGATCTAACCATAGAGTTCCTTCTGGGCTCATTCGTCTGATCGTCTGAAGGTGTCCTAGTTTGTCATTTCGAGTTTCGCCTAGATAGTGAAGAATGGCTCCTGCACTGATGATACTTTCGACTTTATTGTCTAGGCCAAAACCCGCGAGATTGTGGGTTTTGAAGTGAGATAACAGTTTTTCAGTAGCGAAACTCTCACTAAAAATCCAAGACTCTAAGGTGAATAAGGGTTTGCCTTGAAGCGACTCCTGAAGTTCGTTTCGCTGAGGCTTTGAAATGAGAATTTCAGAAGGATTAAATTGGGCTAATAATTTTAGAATATAAGACTCCGAACCTTCAGCTACCGAAAATTCTCCGGTAGATACATCGGCCAACGCTAGGGCATAATTCCTCTCTCCCTTGTAGATAGAAGCAAGGAAATTATTGGTCTTCGAATCAAGTAACTCGCTTTCGTAAGTGACTCCTGGAGTAATTATTTCTGTAATCCCTCGTTTTACGATTCCTTTAGTTTGACTTGCGTCTTCTAGCTGATCACAAATGGCTACTCGTTCACCTGCTTTTACCAGCTTGTATAAATAGGTATTTAACGAGTGGTGAGGAAAACCTGCAAGTGGAGTTTGATCACCTCCATTATTGCGCGCAGTGAGAACAATCCCTAAAATTTTTGCCGTTTTTTCAGCATCAGAACCAAAAGTTTCATAGAAATCTCCGACTCTAAAAAGAAGTAATGCGGTAGGATGCTTTGCTTTTATCGCATCGTACTGTTGCATTAGTGGGGTAGTGCTCTTTTTGTTTTTTGCCATAGCTTTGTCGAAAATATGAAAACTCCCTTTATTAAAACCGAAAATCAGGCATTAGGTCGACCCGATATCGATACTTTTAAATCTATCGATAAACGTTTTGTTGTTGTGCTCGATGAAGTTAGAAGTGCCCATAATGTCGGATCTATCTTTAGAAGTTCTGATGCCTTTCTAGTTGAAGAGTTATTGCTATGTGGAATTACGCCAACTCCTCCGAGTAAAGAAATACGCAAAACAGCCCTGGGAGCCGAGCAAAGTGTAGTATGGAGTAAATGGCCTTCAACGTTAGAAGCTATCACCGAGCTAAAGCAGAGAGGTTACCAGATATGGGCGATTGAACAGGCTTCTTCAGCCACAGACTTAGGAGATTTTATGCCCTTATCTGATAAGAAATACGCCCTAATCTTCGGAAATGAAGTTTTTGGAGTTGATCAAGAGGTGATTGATCAGTGTGATGGGGTTATTGAAATTGCACAAGGGGGTACGAAGCATTCGCTTAACGTATCGGTTTCTGCAGGAGTAGTCTTGTGGCACTGTTTTAGCCAAAATCAAAAAACCCCTTGAAATAATTCGAAGGGGTCTTTATAGTTTGAGTTAGTTAGCAAAAAAATGCTGAGCCTAATTAACTAAGTGTTTTAGTTAAATGCAACTATTTTTTTAAAAAAGTGTTAATCCTTTTTTGATTCTTGTAGTTTTCTTGGTTTGTTTCTTCCAGTGAACTTCAAGTAGTGTATCCTCGATTCGTTCAATAACGGCTTCAAAGAAATTGGGATCTTCGTAGCTTGGGAGTAGACTGAGGTCAATAACCAAAATATTCCATCTTTTTTGTCTTCTGATGAAATTTTGATATCCTTTGGTTATAGATTTTAGATATTCTGGATCGATATTTTGCTCGTAACTACGCCCTCTTTTTTTAATATTTTCGAGGATTCGATCGAGGTTGTTCTCAAGAAGAACGTAAAGTCCAGGGGCTTTCAGTAGTCGCTCACCCCACCGATAGTAGCGATTGAAAAGTTCGAAATCTATTTCGTTCAAATTGTTTTTGGCAAAAAGTAATGACTTAGATAGGTGGTAGTCGCTAACTAGACCTTCAGCGGCTTGGCTCGTTTTTAAGGCGTCAAATCGATCGAGTAAAAAATGTAATTCGACGGGTAGTGCATAAGCCTTAGGGTCTTTGTAAAAAGACTCCAAATAAGGGTTTTTGTCGAATCGCTCATATCTTGAGCTTAGTTCATAGCGCTCTGCAATTGCTTTGCATAGCGTGCTTTTTCCCACTCCGATACAACCTTCTAACACTACGTTTTTACTCGTATGCCAGAGTTCTTTTTTGCTTCGTAGTAGACTAGTTTTACTTTTAGTGATCGGCTGAGATTGGTCTTTCTCTAGTATTTTTCTCACCTCCTTAATCGATTGATTTGCGATTTCGAGGTGCGGTGCAATTTCACAGAGAGGTTCGATGACGAAACGGCGATTATTCATCCTCGGATGAGGTAACTCAAGTGAAGGTGTGTTAAATTCTGTAGGGCCCATGAGTAAATCGATATCCAACGGTCTGTTCGCATATCCTTTTTCTACTCGTATTCTTCCAAAGGATTTTTCTAGTTCTAAACATGCTTGTAACAACCTCTCGGGAGTAAATTCACTTTCTAACTCTAAGCATGCATTTAGGAAGTTGTCACCTTCAAAACCTAATGCAGGGTTTTCATAAACTGATGATACCGATTGAATGATTCCTAGCTGATCAGATATGCTAAATAATGCCTTTTGAAGGTAGAGTAGTCGATCTCCTTCATTACTCCCAATCCCGATATAGTAGGTGCTAGTTCTCATGGCCTTCGAAAGTACAAAAAGGCTTCAACTTTCAGTATCTTTAGGGCTTTAAACGTGAGTGCTATGAATTTTTTTAAACGTTTTATTGCTTCCTTCTTCGCAGTTATTGCTGCTTTCTGGTTTATGGGTATTGTATTGGTCCTAATTATTGTGGGCTTAGGAAGTGCGGATGTTGCTCCTTCGGTTGCTAATGCCTCTGTCTTAAAAATATCTTTAAATAGACCTATTGTAGATTACAAGGGAGGATCGGGAGATGATCCGTTTTCTATGTTTTTCGAGGAGACGATTGCATTAGATGAGGTGGTTGCCGCTGTTCAAGCTGCCGCTGAAGATGATCGTATTTCGGGTATTAGTTTTGAAACACCCTTTTTTCTTGGGGGATGGAGTCAAGCAGAGACGCTGCGAAACGCACTCATTGAATTCAAAAGTTCGGGTAAGTTCATTTACGCTTATGGAGATTCGTATTCTCAGAAATCGTTTTATTTGTCTTCTGTCGCTGATAGTTTATTTGTAACTCCGACAGGTTTTGTTGATTTACGCGGTCTTTCCTCAGAACTTACTTATTATAAATCGTTTCAGGAAAAGTCAGGATTGCGTATGGAGGTGATTCGTCATGGTAAATACAAAGCAGCGGTAGAACCTTACCTCAATGATGCCCCATCAAAAGAAAATATTGAACAAATTCAAGAGTTAATTGATGGACTTTGGGACGTGGTTGGAGTGCAAATGGCTGATCAAATAGAAGTTTCCAGATCTGATTTTGAAGGTTGGGTTAATGATTTGATAACTCGTGATTTAGAAAAGGCAAAGGAACTGGGCTTGATCGGAGATCTGATCTATGAAGATCAGTATGAAGATACTTTGAAACGTGCGGTTGGTGCTTCTAAAAATGACCTGAGTGCTTCTTCGAAATTGAATACTATCTCGTCTAGTTCTTACTTTAAGACGATTAAATCAACTCAAATCGATTCTTCTGATAGAATTGCGCTCGTTTATGCGCAAGGAAGTATTTTATACGGAGAGGGATCGCCTACGATCATGGGCCAAGAAACCATGAATAAGGCTTTACAAAGTGCTCGAGAGGATCGAAATATAAAGGCGGTGGTACTTCGCATTAATTCTCCGGGAGGTAGTGCACTTACTTCTGATCTAATTTGGCGAGAAATTGAAAAAACAGCCAAGGAAAAACCTGTGGTGGTTTCTATTTCTGACGTCGCTGCTTCAGGAGGCTATTATATTGCTACCCCAGCTACCTATATCTTTGCGCAACCGACCTCGATCACAGGTTCTATTGGGGTGTTTGGTACTTTGCCAAACGCTTCAGAACTTGCAGAGCAGTGGGGTGTTTCCTCGTATACCTTAAGTACTCATGAGCGTTCGGCGACCTATTCGCCCTTGCGACCGCTTAGTGATTCTTTTCGAGCAGAGCTAACCGAAGGAATTGAACAGACCTATCAGACTTTCTTAGAACGCGTAGCTTCGGGTCGATCAATGTCTATCGAATCTGTAGATGCAATCGCACAAGGACGAGTTTATCTCGCTCCAAAAGCGCTAGAGCTCGGTCTTATTGATGAAATTGGAACGCTCAATGATGCCATCAATAAGGCTGCTGATCTTGCAGCAATTGATGAATTTAAGTTAAGAGAATATCCTAGATATAAATCTGATCTTGAGCGCTTGTTGGGAGATTTACCTTCAGCAAGTCTATCTATCATTTCATCGAAACTTCCTAGCATTGTTTCCGATTATCTTAATTTCTGGGAAACGGTAGGTGGTAGTGAAAATCATGATTACAATCGCATTCAGGCACGCTTACCTTTTGATTTAAAAATTGAGTAATGGAATACTCAAAACGACCCCAGGCATTTTATTTCTTTCTGATTCTAGCAGGACTGTTCATCACTTCCTTGGTAGTTTCAAATCTTATTTTTCAGAAGTTTTTTTATTGGTCTCCTTTCGGTGAAGTAAGCTTGTTTTCTACTCCTTTATTCGAACTCTCGGTAGGTATTTTGCCTTATCCGCTAACGTTTTTAATCACCGATTTGATCTCAGAAATCTATGGTAAGAGGATGGCGAATAAAGTGGTAATTGTAGGAATTATTGCTTCAGTCTTCTCGCTACTTATCGTGTATACTGCTTCTTCAGTGAGTGCAACCGACTGGTCACCCGTAAGTGATGAATTATTTTCAACGGTTTTTGGAAATACCATTGTTGCTGTGTTCTCTTCGATGATGGCTTATTTACTGGCTCAGTTTGTAGACATTCAGATCTATCACTTTTGGAAACGGCTTACTAAGGGTCGACACCTTTGGCTAAGAAATAACTTTTCTACCTTCTCTTCTCAGCTCATCGATACTACCTCGGTTGTTTTGTTGCTCTGTTTTTTCGGTGAGATTGGTTGGGAACGATTTACGGGGCTAGTTCTCTCAGGGTTTCTCTTTAAGGCATTAATTGCCCTTCTAGACACACCAATTCTCTATTTGATGGTTTACGGATGTCGAAGATACTTTCGATTAGAAGTAAATGAAGAGATTGAATTGTTCGAGACTAATTAAGTCGCAGTTCTATTTGGTAGCCCTCATGTGATCGAACATTGAAGACTCTTCCGTCTTCAAAAAGAAGGTATTGTCCTTTGATTCCTGTAAGTACTCCATCTAGTTCTGGCTCTTTGTTGAGGTTAGTACTCTGAACCTCTTTTCCTTTCGGATTAAACGGAAAGTTGAGGTGAACTACTTCGCTTTCGATGATAAAATCACTTACTTCAACGGGTATGTAAGCTTTTAAAGAGCTCCAATGCTGCTTTAAATCTAAGGTAGATTCCGGCTTCGACAGCATGACTCTAAAGTTAGTCTTGTCGCTAATGTGTTCCTTTAAAGCCACTTCGGCAACCCCTGCTAGATATCGATTAGGAACTTCTAAAATGGCTAATGCCTGATGAGCTCCTTGGTCAATCCAACGGGTAGGCAATTGTTTTTTTCGAGTGATTCCTACCTTGATAGCGCCTGTATTGGATAAATAGACGATGTGAGGTTGCAATTGCATTTGCTTCTCAAACTCCAAGTCGCGGTCTGCGACCCCTAAATGCGCTTTGCTCTCCTCAGGTTTCATAATCCAAGTACCCGCCATTGGAGATTCGAAGAAACATTTTTTACAAAATCCTTGTCTGAAAATTCCGTGATCGTCACCGCAACCAAGACATTGATATCCGACGTGCTTTATTTGAATTGATTTGCCGATGAGTTGGTTCACTTGTAGCAAATCATTTTCGATAGGGAGAAAATAATTGATCGGACTGAAATCTTCAGTTTCCATCTTCTTTAGTACCGTCTGAAAAAGCATAGAAAGGGATGTGTATATTTGAGCTTTACAACCTCTAATGTACGAAGAATGATGCTGCCTCTATTTAATTCTGTTGCCTCTTGGCTGCTTAAGAAAAGATTTCATCAGATACAGCTATTTATTAAGTATCCGGGAGAGGTTCAATTCGAAGTCTTACAGAAACTACTCGAAACCGCTTCAAACACTGAAGTGGGAAAAAGCTATGATTTTAGTAGTATTCGCACTTACGAAGATTTTGCTTCTAGAGTTCCTATTGTCAGTTACGAGGATATAGCGCATCAGATTCAAAGAACACGAGAGGGAGAACAAAATGTTTTTTGGCCTAGCCCAATTAAATGGTTTGCTAAAAGTAGTGGCACTACAAATGCTAAGAGTAAATTCATTCCAGTAAGTCAAGAGGCACTAGATGACTGTCACTACAAAAGCGGTAAAGATTTGTTATCGCTTTATTTGAATAATAATGAGAACTCTAAACTCTTCACAGGTAAAAGCTTAAGGTTAGGAGGGAGCAAAGAGTTGTATAAGGATAAAGGCTCTTATTTCGGAGATCTATCGGCTATTCTTATTGATAACCTGCCAAAGTGGGCGGAGTATAGCAGCACACCCAGTAATAGAATATCCTTATTGCCTGATTGGGAGACAAAGATCGCAGCAATTATTTCTGAGAGCACCAAGGCGAACGTCACCTCACTTGCCGGGGTACCTTCATGGATGCTTGTTTTACTCAATGAAATTAATGCCTATTCGGGTACTGAACATTTATTTGAAATCTGGGAGAATCTAGAGGTTTATTTTCACGGAGGTGTGAGTTTTACACCCTACCGTGCTCAATATGAACGATTGCTTCCAAAAAGTAATTTCAAATACTATGAGATTTACAATGCCTCTGAAGGGTTCTTCGCTATTCAAGATCGAAATTACCAGAATGATCTACTGCTCATGCTTGATTATGGGATTTTTTACGAATTTATCCCATTAGATACTCTTGGTAGTTTTAGTGAAAAGGCGGTGCCAATCTGGGAAGTAAAGTTAGGGGTGAATTATGCCATGGTCATCACTACTAACGCTGGTTTATGGCGCTATGTCATTGGTGATACCGTTCGATTTACTTCTGTCGATCCATATCGAATTAAAATTACGGGTAGAACCAAGCACTTCATTAATGTGTTTGGTGAGGAGCTAATGGTTGAGAATGCAGAGCAAGGTCTACGAACGGCATGCGAGCAAACCGGTGCGAGTATTAGCGATTATACGGTTGCACCTATCTTCATGTCAGAAAAAATAAAAGGGGCACATCAGTGGCTTATCGAATTCAATAGAGCCCCTTCTGACTATGTTCAATTCATGCAGGTATTAGACGAGGCTTTGCAGCATCTGAATTCTGATTATGAGGCAAAGCGTTTAAAGGATATTACTCTTAGAGCACCCGAACTAGTTGTTGCGAAGTCGAAGCTGTTTTATCAGTGGTTAGATGGGCAGAACAAAGTGGGTGGTCAGCATAAGATACCTCGATTATCAAATAGTAGAACCTATATAGAGGAGTTATTGGTTCTCAATAAGCAATAGCTTGAAAAATTGATTTAAGAAGCAGCTTTTAGATTTCCTAAAGCAACTGCAGAGGCTCGTGAGAGTTTCTCTTGAACGTAGGTTTTATCTACTTTAAGCTCCTTGATTGAATCTTCTGAAGGCAGTTCATACATAGCATCAGTAAGCACCGCTTCACACAAGCTTCTGAGACCTCTAGCCCCTAGATCGTGTTCTAAGGCTTTATCTACTAAAAGCTCTAAAGCGTCGGGAGTTACTTCTAGAGTAATATTATCGATCGCAAATAACTTTTGATATTGCTTGATAATAGCATTTTTGGGTTCAGTGAGTATCGAAAGTAAACTGGTCTTATCTAATGGATTCATATGAGAAAGTACAGGGAGTCTACCAATGATTTCAGGAATTAGCCCGAAGCTTTTAATGTCTTTTGGGCTTACATATTGAAGTAGATTTTCTTTGTCGATTTGGCCACTTTCCATTGAGCTGCTATAACCCACAGCTTGTCTATTCAGGCGTTTAGAGATGTGTCTTTCGATACCGTCAAATGCACCTCCGGCAATAAATAAAATATTTGAAGTGTCCACCTCTATAAATTTCTGATCGGGATGTTTTCGACCTCCTTTAGGCGGAACGTTAACGGTAGTACCTTCAAGTAGTTTAAGTAATCCTTGTTGCACTCCTTCTCCAGAAACATCTCGAGTAATTGATGGGTTATCACTTTTTCTAGCAATCTTATCAATCTCATCAATAAAAACAATACCTCTTTGAGCACGCTCAAGATCATAGTCTGCAGCCTGTAGTAGCCTAGTGAGAATGCTCTCCACGTCTTCTCCTACATATCCAGCTTCAGTGAGTACGGTGGCATCAACAATGGCTAAAGGAACTTCAAGCATTTTAGCTATAGTCTTTGCAACCAAAGTTTTACCCGTACCTGTTTGCCCTACGATAAGGATATTACTTTTTTGAATTTCAACCTCGTTGTCGTCGTTGTTTTGCAACAAGCGCTTGTAGTGGTTGTATACTGCTACTGCTAATACCTTCTTGGTTTTATCCTGTCCAATTACATAGGTGTCTAAAAAGGCCTTAATTTCTTTAGGCTTTTTTAACGCTAGTGATTCAGATAGTTCTGCGTTTTTATTTCCTTTTCGCTCCTCGGCGATGATGTGATAAGCCTGTTCAATACAAGCATCACAAATATGAGCATCAATTCCTGCAATAAGAATTTCGGTTTCTTCTTTCTTTCTTCCGCAGAAAGAGCACTGTAGGGATTTATCACTCATGATAAGTTCTTAAGAACGAACTAAGATTTCGTCAATCATTCCGTATTCTTTCGCTGCTTCAGCTCTCATCCAGTAATCACGATCTGAATCTTCGTAAACCTTATCAAAAGGTTGTTTGCTATGCTTAGCAATTATTTCGTAGAGTTCGTCTTTTAACTTGAGGATTTCTCTTGCGGTGATTTCAATATCTGAAGCTTGACCTTGAGCACCTCCGAGTGGCTGATGTATCATCACTCTTGAGTGTTGTAATCCACTTCTCTTTCCTTCGGCGCCAGCACATAGCAGTACCGCAGCCATTGAAGCAGCAATACCTGTACAAATCGTTGCGACATCGGGTCTTATAAATTGCATAGTATCGTAAATGCCTAAACCAGCGTATACACTACCTCCAGGTGAGTTGATATAAATCTGAATGTCTTTACTAGCGTCTGTACTCTCTAAAAATAAAAGCTGTGCCTGAACAATATTTGCCACCTGATCATTGATTCCCGTACCTAAAAAGATGATGCGGTCCATCATCAGTCTAGAAAACACATCAAAAATGGCAATATTCATTTGGCGCTCTTCAATGATGTTAGGAGTAAGACCAACAGGAGACATACTAGATACTATCTGATCGTAATACAACGAGCTAATACCTTGATCTTTTATCGCAAATTTTTTGAATTCTTTACCGTAGTCCATAGCTGTTAACTGCTTTAACTTTAAAGATACTCTAATTAGGCGTATGCTTCTTTGATGAAGTCTTCAAAGCTGATTGCTTTCTCTTTTACTTTTCCTTCTTTCTTGAAAAGGTCTAAAAGTTTCTCATTCATTACCTGGGTAGATAGTCGACGAACCTCTTCTTGATTTTGCATGATAGAGGCAGTGATTTGATCTACTTCTTGATCACTAGGATTCATTCTTCCGAATTGAGCCATTTGACTGCGAATGTAGCTGCCAGCATAGTCTTTCAATTCATCAAATGAAACTTGGAGGTTGTGAGTTTTGATAAGCTCGGCCTCAATCAATTGGTAACGAATCCCTTTTTCTGAACGCGCGTATTCTGCTTTTGCTTCATCTTCGGTAAGCTCTTTCTCGCCTCCGAACTGAATCCAACGTGTTAAAAATTCATCGGGTAGATCAAATTTTGTTTCGGCAATGATCGCTTCAGTAATGTCGTTCATGAACTTCTGATCGGCTTGTTGAGCAAATTGCACTTCAGAGTCAGCTTTGATCTTTTCCTTCATTACTTTGATAGAATCAACAGCGCCTTCTCCGAAAAGTTTATCAAAGAATGCTTGATCCATTGCAGCCGGCTCACGACGATTGATTTCGCTAATGGAGAACTCAACTTCAATAGCTAGACCATCAGCCTCTTCATTAGAAATTCCTAGAACTCTTGATAGTTCAAAATCTTTTTCAAAGAGACCTTTCGTTTTAACCTTCACTGCTTCACCTACTTTTAGGCCGATAAATTTCTTTGCCGATGCTTTACTTTTGATTGTTTTAAGAGCGATGGTAGCAGTATTTTCAATTTTCGGCTCCTCTGCAGTGATAAGACCGGTAACTTCATCGCCTTCTTCAACAGTGTCTTTTGAGTGAAGCGAACCGTATTGTTCTTGCAGACGAACTACTTGCTCGTCAATGCTTTTATCCGAAGCTGTGATTTTATAATTGGTGATCGCTTTTTTTGTTTTTAAGACAGGATTGATCTCAGGAGCCATCCCAATTTCAAAGTCGAATTGAAGCGTTTCTGCTTTCCAATCAAAATCCTCACGTTCTTTAGGAAGCGGGTTTCCTAATAGTGCCAGTTTTTCGTCTTCAATATACTTACCGATTTCTGTTTGCAAGATTTTGTTGATTTCATCAACAAGTACTGCTTGGCCGTACTGCTTTTTAATCAGTCCTAGAGGCACCTGACCTTTTCTAAATCCTGGAATATTGGCAGTTTTACGGTAATTGCCAAGTACGGTATCAACCTTTTCTTGGTAATCAGAAGATTCTAGGCTAATGGTAATTAGCGCGTTTAGTGGAGCAAGCTCTTTTTTGCTGATCGTCATAATAGATCCTTATTTTTAAAACGAGCCGCAAAATTAGTCTATTTTATGAGCGCTTACAAGTTTAAAAATTTCGCAACGGCCTCGCCAAAAACGTTAGGTTGTTCTGCATGTAGCCAGTGTCCAGCATTGGGTATAGATACAAGTTCAAAATTAAGGTATTGCCTTTGCAAGGTTATGAGGTCTGTGTCTTCTACGTAGCTAGATTCAAGCCCTCGTATGAAGAGGGTAGGGGTGTGTATTTTAGGTTCTTCTGGAAGTGCTTTTCCAATTCGATCAGGATGAGATCGAAACAGGCTGAGGTTGCATTTTACAGATAGAATACCCTCATTGCTTCGTTCTAAATTTTTCAATAGAAATTGCCTTAAACCGGTTTCTGGAAATAAAGGCATAAGAAATTCTTCAGCCTCTTTTCGACTTTGAAATTGTTGTTCATCTACCTCGCTCAGTGCTTCCAAGATTTCGGTGTGATGTGGTGGATAGGCTTTAGAAGCTATGTCTACTACAATAAGCCGATCAACTCGTTCTGGAAATTGTTGCGCTACGAATTGCGCTGTCTTTCCGCCCATTGAGTGACCGAGAAGGTCAAATTTCTCAATCCCTTGATCATCGGTGTAATCGAGAACATCCTGACTCATGACTTCATAGCTAAACTCTTCGCTGTGAAAACTCTTACCATGATTTCTGGCATCTAATAAATGCACTGATCGCTCTCTTTCAGCCCACTTTTTGGCAAAGGTTTTCCAATTGTCTCCACTACCTAGAAATCCGTGTAAGATCAAAAGCGGTTTTCCTTCTCCAATAATATTCGAGTGTAGCATACCAACTAAGGGTTTTGTAATCGGTGTAGATATTGGTTAACTACATTATCTAATCCAAAGTAAATGGCCTCACAAATCAGTGCATGCCCGATAGAAACTTCTAAGAGATTTGGAATCGAATTTGCAAAAAACGCGATGTTCTTTAAAGACAAATCATGTCCGGCATTAACTCCTAATCCTAACTGTTCGGCTCTTTTTGCAGTAGCAATGAAATCTTCAATGGCTTTTGTAGGGTTCGACGAATATTTAGAGGCGTAGGGTTCTGTATACAATTCGATTCGATCTGTTCCTGTTTTTGCAGCTGCCTCAACCATTTCAGGATTAGCATCAAGAAATATAGAGGTTCGTATTCCCTCCTTCTTAAAGGAAGTGATCACTTCAGTAAGAAATTCTGAATGCTTTTTGCAGTCCCAACCAGAGTCAGAGGTAATTGCATCAGGCGCATCGGGTACTAAGGTTACCTGTTCAGGTTTGACTTCAAGAACCAAATCAATAAAGGATTGAATAGGGTTGCCCTCAATGTTAAATTCGGTGTGCACCACGGGGCGTAATAGTCTAGCGTCTTCATATCGAATATGTCTTTCGTCTGGTCTCGGATGAATAGTTATTCCTTGACCGCCAAAATTCTGAATATCGGTAGCCGTTTTGATCAGATCTGGATTATTATGACCTCGAGCATTACGAATCGTAGCCCATTTATTGATGTTTACACTGAGTTTTGCAGGCATGAGTAATTCTATTTAAGTGTACAAAAATAGACAATTAAGACCCCTTTGAATGTCTCAAATATCCGTAATTTGCAATATGAATTTCTCTCAGGTAGCATTTCAGGAACTATTGAATCAATGTATTCCTATCTTTCGTATCGATGATCGAGTCGAGGAAGTCAAAGAATTCTTTGAGGATGGTCGGTTCTCTCATGTAGCCATTTATAATGATCAGCGCTTTTTAGGTAATTTGTCTTCATACGCCTTATATCCTCTTGAGAATGAGGAATCACTTTATTCTTTAATCGATGAACTTCAGTCTTTTTGGGTAGGTGAGACTACTCATTGGGTGAGTGTTTTTGATCAATTATTGAAATCAGGTGCTGATTTAATTCCTGTTCTAGACAACTCAGGACTTCATAAAGGGTATTATTTGCTTGAAGATATCGAAGGAATGTTTGGTCAAAGCACGTTCGTCCAAAAGGCGGGAGAGGTTTTGATTATAAGTAGTAATCCCACAAACTTTTCGGTAAGTACGATAGTGCAAGTCATTGAAATGAATCAAGGCCAAGTGGGGGGGCTTCTTATGACTACTTCAAACGAATTAGTCAAGGAGGTTGCGGTAAAAGTTAATTCTGAAAATTTCACTCAAATCCTCAGTGAACTTCGACGTTACGATTACCACATCGATTACAGTCCTGTAAAAGATTTGTATTTTGAGCAATTAAAAGAGCGATCTGATTACCTAACCAATTATTTAGACCTATGAGTAATGAGGGGGTAAAAATTGCCTTGTATAGCTTGCAACTTAACAAGACTGATTTGGTTTTTTTAGCCGATTTAGTAGTAGAATTGGAGCGAATAGGCTACACTTTAAGTGTTGAGGCAGAATTTGCAAATTCACTTGCTGCCCATCTTCCTAATACGCATTTCACCGTTTTTAAATCAGCAGCCGAACTGAAGAAAATGAAAGCGGATTTGATGTTAAGTATTGGTGGGGATGGTACCATGCTTCGTGCCGCTACTTTCATTGGAGATTCTGAACTCCCTCTTATTGGTGTGAATTTAGGAAGACTTGGATTTTTAGCGACACTTCAGCGTGAAAATGTAGTTGAAGCTTTAGAGCGATTCTCTTCCGGTAATTACCGAGTCGAGGCACGCAGTTTATTGCAAGCGCAACTTAAGGGAGAAAGCGGTGCTTTTGGAAAGATTGATTATGCTTTAAATGAGGTTGCGGTAAGCCGAAAGGACACGACAAGTATGATCACTATTGAAACCTGGCTGGATGGAGTCTACCTTACTACTTATTGGGCTGATGGTTTGTTAATTGCTACGCCAACAGGCTCTACTGGTTATTCGCTTAGTTGCGGCGGACCCGTAGTTTCGCCAAATTCGTCATCTTTAGTCATTACTCCGGTAGCACCACATCATTTAAATGCAAGACCCCTCATTATTGAAGATTGTACTGAAATTAGATTGAAGGTTGATTCTCGGGAACCACAACATTTGGTTTCTCTAGACTCTAGAATTAGTACTGTGGATAATGGACAAGAATTGTGTATTCGAAAAGCTCCATTTGTCTTAAAATTGGTCGTTTTTGAAGAGGATCATTTTTTTCAAACACTTAGAGAAAAGCTCCTTTGGGGAGAGGATAAAAGAAATTGATTATGAATTGGAGATTAAAGATTGTCCTAACCGCTGTTTTTAGCTTAGTTGTTACTAGCACACAAGCCCAAGATTTAGGAGCCCTTGAAATTGGAACTTCTCTGCATGGAGTGATCGCTGTGGGCGATACACCCATAGATAATTATAATCCGAAAACCTCTATAGCTTTAGTGGCAAAGTATAATTTACCCTATCGATTGGCGATTAGAGCAAGTTTCGCACCAACTTATAACTATACCGATCAGATTTCTGACACTCCAGTTTGGGACATTTACAAATCAACTCGTGCCAGTCTTGGACTAGAATATCATTTTAGTGATTTCAATGTATACGATGGAAGGAGACAATTTACTACTTATGCAATGTTAGGAGGAACTTATCAGTTCGGAAATTTCAAGCTTACAAGAAACTGGGATCTTATTTCGAAGGCACGATTAGGTGCAATGGGAGGATTTGGTGCTAAATTTAGAGCCTTCCCAATGCTAGTTGTTTCGGCTGAAATTGCTGCCGGATACCTATTCTCGGATGACTATGATCGACTTCCAGAACCAGCAACTAGCTTAACTACTTATTATGATCGCTCGGGGAACGACTGGTATCTGTTTCCTAATTTAACAATAACCTATACCTTTGCCCCCAAATTTTAGCCGACCCGATTAAAATGATTAAAAATAAAACCGAGCAATTAGGCCCGAAACACCTTGCTATCATCATGGATGGTAACGGTCGTTGGGCTAAAGCGAAAGGAATGCCACGGGCGTTTGGGCATGAATCTGGTTTTAAATCGGTTCGAGTTATCGTAGAAGCCTGTGCTAAGCGAGGAATTGATTTTTTAACCTTATACGCCTTCTCAACAGAGAATTGGTTAAGACCAAAACAGGAGGTTGATATCCTCATGCGTATTCTACTAAAAGCATTGAAGTCTGAACTGGCAACGATGCAGGAAAATAATATTCGCCTCATAACCATTGGTAATCTAGATCGATTACCCGAGTCAATCGCTGAGGTACTTTTGAGTGTAGTTGCGCAGACAGCTTCAAATACAGGGATGACTTTAACCCTAGCACTAAGTTATGGTGGCCGTGAAGAGATCACTGCTACTACCCGTGTAATCGCTGAAAAAGTTAAAAATGGCTTAATTCGACCTGAAGATGTCGATGAGTCAATGTTAAATGAGCATCTTTACACCGCAAATTGTCCACCTGTCGACTTATTGATCAGAACTAGTGGAGAAAGACGCCTAAGTAATTTTCTTTTATGGCAAATGGCTTATGCTGAATTATATTTTACCGAAACCCATTGGCCAGATTTCACCGAAGCCCATTTGGAGAAGGCCTTAGTTGATTATAAACAAAGAGAACGAAGATTTGGAAAGACTAGTGAGCAGCTTGAAAAGGCTACAAAATAATCGGTTATTACTGATTATTGTCTTGTTATTGGCAATGGGAGATTGGGTTAGTGCCCAAGAAGCAGATTCTACCCCAACAAAAAAAACGTATATCATTGGTAAAGTTGAGGTCACTGGTCTTCAGAGTTACAACGAGCAAACCGTTAAGACTTTTGCGGGTTTAAGAGAAGGACAATTCATCACCCTTCCAAGCGAAGAAGTATCTGCGAGTATCAAGAAACTTTGGAATTTAGAACTGTTTAGTGACGTAGCCCTGTATTATACCGATGTTCGAAACGATTCCATTTTTTTAGAACTGAGTATCAAGGAGCGACCTACTCTTGATGAGGTTACTTTTTATGGAATTAAAAAGGGGAAAACAGAGAGTATTATAGAGGATACCGAGCTTAAAAAGGGAAAGAAAATTACAGAAAGCCTTATTGCTAATACCGTCAATTTTCTTGAAAATAAATACAAAGAAAAAGGGTATCTCAATGCCAAGGCATTTATTGCTGCTGCCGCGGATACCTCTGGTGTAAATACTCAAGATTTAATTGTCAACCTAAAGAAGGGTAAGAAAGTAAAGATTGGTGAAATCTCTTTTAAAGGCGCTGAAAAACTGAATACTTCAGTGCTCGAGAAGGCACTCAAGGACACTAAGAAAAAGAAGATTTATCGTTTTTGGAAGAAGTCTAAATACATCGAGGAGGATTTCGAAGAAGATTTAATTAACCTGCGTGATGCTTATGCTGAAAGAGGTTATCGAGATGCTAGGATAGTTAGCGACTCTACTTATACTATTGATGATGAAACCATCGGTTTGCAAATAGAGCTTGTAGAGGGTAATAAATACTACTTTGGAGATATCGACTTTGTGGGCAATACAGTTTATGATGACAAGAGTCTAGCTTCAGTTCTAGGGATTAAAAAGGGAGATACCTACAACGGGGTTCAACTCAAAAAACGCATTGCCGATAATTCAAAACCTGATGCAGAAGATTTAACGAATCTCTATCAAAACAACGGATATCTGTTTTCGAGCATCAATCCTGTCGAAGTTTCAGCTCAACGGGATACGATTGATTTTGAAATTCGAATTATTGAGGGAAAAGAAACCTTTATCAATCACGTAGACGTTTTTGGAAACGACAAGACCAACGACCATGTGATCTATCGTGAGATTAGAACAAAACCTGGTCAACAGTACAGTAAAGACAATATCATAAGAACCATTCGAGAATTAGGGCAGTTAGGGTTCTTTGATCCTGAACAAATCTCTCCAGATGTGGTAAACCCTGATCCCAATTCTGGTACGGTAGACTTAAAGTATGATCTTGTTGAGGCAGGTTCTTCTCAAATTGAACTTCAAGGTGGTGTTGGTGGAGGTGGCTTCATTGGAACACTTGGGCTTTCGTTCAACAACTTCTCGATGCGTAATCTTTTTAATAAAGAGGCCTATACGCCTGTACCAATGGGAGATGGTCAGACGTTTGCACTTAGATTACAGGCGAGCCGAACCTTTAGAGTATATAGCTTAAATTTTGCAGAGCCTTGGTTGGGCGGTAAAAAGCCTGTTCGCTTCAACATGTCGCTTCAAAAGACGCAACAGTATGCGGCGCAGTTCAATAATGGACGATTCGATGTAGACAAATCAAGAGGTTTTGGTATTGCAGGTATTTCTGCGGGGTTATCTAAACGGGTTCAATGGCCTGACGATTTCTTCGTGCTTTCACACGCGCTAAGCTTTCAGAACTACAATTTTGAAAATTACAATAACGGACTTTTTAACTTTGGTAACGGATCCTCCAACTCCTTCTCTTATAGCTTTGGGTTGTCTAGAAGTTCACAGGGACCTAGCAGAATTTTCCCACTTACGGGTTCAAATTTTGAAATGTCTATACGTGTGACTCCACCATTCTCAGCTTTTTCAAAAAAGGATTATACGAGTCTTCGGGCTGAAATTAATTCAGTAACTGAGGAGTTGTTAGCTGAAGGTGTCAATGGGGTAAATTCAGCTGAATTAAGTAGAGATTTAGAGGCTTTAGAAGAAGAACGATTTAAGCTATTAGAGTTCTATAAGGTTAAATTTAAAGGGGATTGGTATACAAGAATCGTTGACAAGTTAGTGCTTCGAACCAATGCGGAGTTTGGATTTTTAGGTGCTTATAATAACGATATAGGCATCGTTCCTTTTGAGCGATTTTATGTAGGTGGTGACGGTTTAGGAAACTTTACCCTTGACGGTCGTGAAAATATCCAGTTAAGAGGGTATGAAAATAGCTCGATCACGCCTTACACTCTAAATCCGATTACAGGTAGACAAGAACAAGACGGCGGAGCTATCTACAATAAATTTTCGTTGGAGCTTCGTTATCCACTAACCCTCAAGCCTAGCGCTTCGGTATTTACCCTAGCCTTTTTAGAGGCGGGTAATGCTTTCAATGGTTTCAACACCTACGATCCTTTCAATATGAAGCGTTCTGCAGGATTTGGAGTGAGAATCTTTATGCCGGCATTTGGATTGTTGGGTATCGACTTCGGATACGGATTCGACAGTGATAACACGCCTGGAGCTTTTGGTCCTAGCGGATGGCAAACACACTTTATTATCGGTCAACAATTCTAATGAAAGCACAACGAATTCTAATAGTAGTATTCTGTTTCCTGGCTCAAGTAAGTTGGGGGCAACGGGCTACTCGTGTTGGATTTATTGATACCGATTACATTTTATCCAAAGTAGCATCGTATGCAGAAATGCGTTCGGAGTTATCTAGTAAAATAGAAGCTTGGAATACAGAAATCGAACGCCGAAGAACTGAACTGAAAGCAAAACAGGATGAGTTGGGCGCACAAAGAGATTTTCTGCCCCTGTCAATCATTGAGCAGCGAGAAATCGAAATAAGTCAATTAAGTAAAGCGTTACTTCAATATGAACTAGATCGATTTGGTCCTGATGGAGATTTAATTGCCACCGAGGTAACTATTGTACGCCCCATACAGGATTTGATTTATGCTGCAGTTCAAGAAATCGCTGAAGCTAGAAGCTTTGACATGATCTTCGATAAGTCTACAGATCTTGTAATGCTCTATTTTGATAATCAATTTGATATAAGTGATTTAGTTATCCGAAAATTAGAGGCTGATTCTAAGGTTCGAGTGATTGGTATGCCTGAAGAATCTCAAGTTGAGGAAATGTTTAGTGAGATCGAAGAAAAGCGTCAAACGATTACTGAAGACCTCAACAAGGCACAACAGTCTAAAGAAGAAGAGAAAAAAGCTGCCCTATCACGATTAGAAAAAGAACGTGAGGAGCGAAGAAAGGCCTATATTAGCAAACGCGAAGCGGTGCTTAAAGCTCGTGCAGAGCGTCAAAAACAAATAGAAGAAAAACGTAAAGACACAATTAATTGAAAATCAACTATTCCATGAAACAATTCGTACTTATTGTAATGGCATTCTTTGCTGTTACAACCTCTACTTTTGCTCAATCTAAAGTTGCTCACATCAATGTTCAGCAACTACTAAGTGATATGCCAGACATGAAGGCAGCTCAAGATGAGCTTAAAAAATTAGAAAATACTTACCGTGCTGACATTGAGTCTTCTGTAGCTGAACTTCAAAAGAAACTAGTTGCTTATCAAAATGAGGCAGCGAGTAAGACTGCTGAAGAAAACAAGGCTAGAGCTGATGAGTTACAGAGTGCCGAACGCAACATCGCAGCAGCCGAGCAAGCAGCTATGCAAGAATTACAGCGTAAACAACAAGAATTATTCGCTCCTATTTCTGAGAAAGCGAAGGCTGCTATTGATAAGGTAGCTAAAGACCAAGGATTCGATTATGTAATCGATTCAAGTCCAGGGCTTAGCCTTCTAGTTGCTAATGGTACAGACTTATTACCTTCTGTGAAGAAGGAGTTAGGATTCTAATTTGATTACCAATTAGAAGTAGTAACTTTTAACCGCCCAATGGGGCGGTTTTTTTATGGCAAGAACTATTGGCATATTTGACTCTGGTGTTGGCGGATTAACGATTCTCTCTTCTATAGTAAATGAGATGTCAGATTCTGTTGAATACCACTATGTGGCTGATAGTCTCCACGCTCCCTATGGTTCAAAATCAATCGAAGAACTTTTAGAACGGAGCAGAAGAATTACTGAATTTTTGATAAGCAAGGGGTCAGAACTTATTGTTGTTGCCTGTAATACGGCAACTACTCAAGTTATTTCATCGCTTAGAGCAGAGTTCAACATTCCGTTTGTCGGTATCGAACCCGCTGTTAAGCCTGCTGCTCAGTTAAGTGTATCTAAACGAATCGGTGTAATTGCTACTGCTAACACCCTCAAAAGTGGTCTCTTTAAGCAAACCTTGGAGGTCTATGCTTCAGGTTGCAAAACTTTTACTCGAATTGGTGAAGGCCTTGTTGAAGCGATCGAAACTGGAGAATTAGTATCTATAGAATTGAACGACTTAGTTCGTGATCATGTGACTTACTTTAATTCAAATGAAATAGATGTACTTGTATTAGGCTGTACTCACTATTCGTTTGTTTCTCAGCTATTTGAAAAGTATTTGGACCAGGGAACTTCTTTAGTTACTTCAAATGAGGCAGTAGCTAGACGTGTTCAATCGGTTTTTGGAACTTTAGATAGCCAATCAGGGTTAGTCAGGTCTATTCATATTTATAGCACTTCTGAAAAGCTATTGTCTTTAAAGAAGTTAATCGCTGCAGAAAACCTTCAAGTTGATCAGGTACTACAGGTGCAAATCTAAACCCTTTCGAAGGTTTCTATCGTAAATGAGTAGACATGTCTATCGTCGACCGGATGATGCTGTTCTTCAACTTTTTTCCATTCCTGTAAGTTGATTTCAGGAAAGTAGGTGTCTGCTTTAGGAGTGGCATGAACTCTAGTGATGATCATTTTTGTCGCTAGAGGTATAGCTTGTTTATAAATTTCTCCCCCGCCAACGATGAATTGTGTGTTTGATGGATGCAATTCTAAGGCAGACTCAATAGAATGGCTAATGCCGAAGATCTCAAATGGCGGAACGTAGTCAGTGTTTCGGGTAACCACGATATGATCTCTATTCGGCAGTGCTTTTGGGAAGCTTTCTAGTGTTTTTCTTCCCATTATGATAGGGTAACCCGAAGTGGTTTGTTTGAAATGCTTGAAATCATCGGGTAGATACCATGGCAAGTCTCCTGACCAACCCATTGCGCCATCTTCGGCAGCAGCAACAACAATGATTATTTCTTTCATTATACAGCAACTGGCGCTTTAATGGTTGGGTGTGGATCGTATCCGATCAATTCGAAATCCTCAAAGGTGAAATCGTCTATATTTTTAATAGTAGGATTTAAT
>Ga0208547_1000183_pt1 | contig 33553 bp, 54 predicted proteins | sample DEB08_DNA_5_FD_185501 | JGI IMG/M metagenome (GOLD analysis project Ga0208547, IMG submission 185501) | Aqueous microbial communities from the Delaware River and Bay under freshwater to marine salinity gradient to study organic matter... | ecosystem: Environmental > Aquatic > Marine > Coastal ...
CCAATTGTATAAAAAGTTTCTGGTCTCATTTCCTAGCCCTTGAGGTTTTCTTGGCTATCTTTTTGGGTTGTTTAGAGAATTGCTTTCCTTTTTTCGTATCTTCCCGCTTCTTTCTTGATGTTTCTTGATATTCCTTCTTAGTCAGTTTTTCCCTAGCTTTCTTGGGTAAATAGCGTTCGCCCGTAGCTTCCTTGCCTTGGGTGGAGGGTTTGCCCGACTTAGTGCCCCACTCTTCCTTGGTCCACTTAGAAAGGGATTTCTGGGCTTTAGTCTTACTTCCAGTAAATCCCCCTCCAGCTTTCTTGTATTCCTGGGTTAATAGTTGGGCTTTACGAGCCGACCACTGACCAGGCTTACCCCCTTTGGAGCCAGCCATAATCTTGTTTTTAAGTCGTTCCCGTAACTTAGGCTTGGTGTAGGCCATTACTTAGGCTTTTTTACTTTTTTCTTTCGTGGCTTGCCGTACATAATTATCTCCAGTTTGAACGTGCTTTATCTTGAGCTTTCTTACTTAGCTCACCGTAATGAAAGAGCCTAACACTAGAACTTGTGTGTTTAGCCCCAGAATGTAACTCACCATTCGGCATTTTATGAGTACCACCTTTATGGAGTGTTCCATCTTTTTTGTAGTGATTAACGCCCTTCATCTGGATATTCTCCGTATTGAATCATGTGTGCTATGTCTAACGCCCTCTGACCCACCTGAGAGGCCCATAGAGAGTCTAAAAACTCTACTGAAGCCTCGGGGTAGTCTTTTGTTTCCATCAGCTTAAGGGCCAGTCTGAAGCCTCTAAGACGCGTTAGACCTATATTAAAACAGATGTTAATCATTGCATCCTTACGAACTCTATCCAAATCTTCATAGAAACGAAAGGCATTGGTTAATTCTTCATCAGTTCTTTGGATGTCATTGTTTAATAGGGTGTAGATTTCACCATCAGATAGTCCTAACCCACCATCCTCGTCAATATTCCTACCGACTCCTATAGTCCACTTACCAGCGGGGCATTTATAAGCGAACCTCTTAACACCTTCGTGCTTAGCAAGTTGGTCGGCTAATCTATTCAACTATCTCGCCCTCAATGTCCTGAACGCCAGATTCTATGCGGTCTATAGAGGATACGTTAATCTGAATGACTGGCTTTTCGTTCCCTTTTGTTTTATCATAATGACTTAAAGGGGCCATTCTATCCATTATTAACTTCCAAGCTGCGGCCTGATTCTTATGCTCAGGGTCTTCAGCAGCTCTAACAATGGCATCTATAACGTGTTCTATCCTATTAGCGGATAGGAGGCGTTCCTCAAGCTTCTTAATGGCAGTCCTCATACCTTTAGGTCTACCCTTAGCCTTCTTACCCTCATCCTCCCACTGTTGGCGAGTCATCAACCTATCAGGTTTACGAGGTCTACCCCTTCCCCTCTTCTTAGGTTCTTCCTCTACAGAACAGTCAGTAATACCACTTGGTGCATTCAAATCATTCATTAGCGAATCATACCAATATTTAGCGAAAAATACCAAAAAGTATAACTTATTGATAAAAAGACTATTTTGTCGCTTTTTTGAAATTGGCCTTTTGCAAATTTGGGTGGGTACTATAATAATTACAGCGTGCCAGCTCCCCTCCCCCCTACTTATCCACAGCCCCCTGACTTATCCACAGGTTATCCACAGGCTCCAGGCTGACTTATCCACAGACTTATCCACAGTGTTGATAACTTGTTGGGGATAACTTGCTACTGGATGGATATACAGTACTGGATGGATTAACAGTGTGAGGGTTTGTATGGCAACCAATAGCCCGCCAAGCAGAGCACCACATCAATCAAATCCATATACATCTATAAGGAATTCCCACTAATAAACTACTGTATAAAAGAACAGTAAAAATAATCAAAATCATTGTTGACAATAGCTATTACATACAATAGTATCTCTATCACTCACTAATCAATACAGAGGGTTAAACAATGACAATCGGATACCTGCTAGAAATCACACATAAAGACGGTACAAGGGGTTCTGAGATATATACCTCAAGACAGGAAGCAGATGATGCAGGCAGACACTATAAAGCCGATAAAGAACTTGAGGTTGCTTATTACTCAATTTCAGAGACGAGTTATTACCAATACGGGCAAGACCAATTTTAGGGGGCTAAACAATGAGTATAAGAGACACTATAGAATCTGTCCTGAAGAATGGATACGTTGACCATATCCACGACAACCGTAGGACTGTAGCTATCAGACGAGAGTGTGAGAGAGCCATTCCAACTGGCCGAATCAACCTGACGCTTTCAGATGAACAGGTTGACTTGCTGAGTTCCAGTAACACCAAACGCAATCTAACTGTTAAACAGGCAGAGAGAGCTATTAAGACGTTCCTGTATGGCCAGAGGGTCAAGGTTAAGCATGACCAGTGCGACCTACTGATTAACCAAGCGAAGCGGTGGTGTCACGTTGAAGAGACTACCCCAACGCGCCTCAGACTCTCCTATGATATGCCAAACGCAGGCGAGATGGGCGGATGGTGGAAATACATCGCAATCAATCAGTTCACTTACATTTCAAACTACTAACAAGGGATAAGACCATGACAAGCAATAATCAAGTGATAGACCTAGTTTCAACTCAATTGACCATTCACAGGGGATGCAATCGGGCGTGGCTTCAGAACCACCCCTCAATGCTCAAAGCAGGATTCGTTCCCCATGCGCGATATGACATTGAATACGGCGAGGATTCAGTAGTGCTGCGCCTCAATCCTGAAGGTAAACGCAAAGTGTCAGCAACTGGGCGTGGTGCGACCATTGACTTAGTTAATAAGAAAATGAACAAATATAACCTGAGCAATGGCATTAACTGGGTCATTGCCGAATCAGTGATAACAGTCGTGGGGGTTGAATAATGAACACAGTACAGACAATGGCTCAGCTACAGGAAAGCGCAGCCGATATTTACTTGGACTACTTCAACAACTTTATAACCGTTGTGGCACTGGCGGCATACTATGAAATGCCAGAAAGCCTAGCTGATGAAATTATTAACTTTGGACGCATTCAACACGAAAAGAGGGTAAGCAAATGAACATTAGACCAATAGCATCAAACCAAACTGAACTTACAACAACAGAGGGAACCGTCATTCTGTTTTCATATCAAACACCAGTGGCAGCACTGCTACCTTCTGGGCGATACGTCAGAACCTCTGACTGGTACAGCAAGACAACGACCAAGCATATCAACAAATGGTTATCTGGTGTCTCTGCTGATGTAGAGGAAAAACCAGAATCATTCTTCCACGGCTTAACAGCTTAATTGTAAAAAGAGCGGCCCCAATTACGGGGCCCAATCCCACAAAGGAAAGGAAATTATACCATGAATAACAAACAAATAGAGCAATTATCCGAGACTGTATACGCCATATTATCTGGATTAATTATGGTGGGCTTCACTTTGCTGGTTCTATTCAATCTATAGGGGGAACCATGCCGAAAACTAATTACAAGCTTAAACCAGGCGGGAGAATTTGTAGATGTCCGGCTTGCGGAGAGGCATTTTCAGGAATAAAAGCTTTTGATATACATAGGGTAGGGGTGCATGCAGAAAATCGCTCTTGCATACGCCTGGGAGGTTCTGAGAGGCATATAATCACTACGCCGAAGGGTAGTACTAAGACTTTAGTGCTTGAAACTCTGCCAAGGGGTACATATTGGGGGTTATTAGATGAGTAAGACATTGCACGCCAGATTGAGCGAGATGCCACGGCGCAAGCCAGTTAATAAACAGGCAGCAATGGCCCTACATTCGCCACAGCCTGAGTTTGTCAGCGAGCTAGACCCTAACGATACCCACATTGAAAGCGATACATTCATTCAACCGTATCCTTTCGCTGATTGGGTTAACCTACATCACCCGCGAGAGCGGCATAAATGGCAGGAACATACCGACCATTCTGGCGCCACATTCGGCAAGGTTAAAGTTTTAGGGGTATACCTTCCAGAATATGACCATTCGACACCATATTCTCGAATGTATGAGCCATATTATAATTTAAAAGAATGGCATAACTGCCCGACTTGCGGCCACAGAACACACAAGAGAGAGCAAACGAAAAGGGTTAAGACTATCCCCAAATTACAATGGGTATGTCGCTGCAATTGCGGAAATTACAGGGTAATCACCAGTAAAGAAGCATATCGGCAAGATGAAACAATGTCTTGCTCTGCTTGCGATGCGGTAAGAATTTTGAGGGAAAAGCAATGAGTAAAGCAGAGACAATTCTTGAGCGGCTAGAGATGGTGCGGAAAACAGGCAGTAGCAAGTGGATTGCCAGATGTCCAGCGCATAATGACGGCACACCTAGCCTATCAGTCACTGAGATAGATAGCGGGAACCGCGTGTTGATTCATTGTCACGGTGGATGCGGGGCATTAGATGTGCTGGAGTCTATTGGGCTAGATTGGTCGGCATTGTATCCAGACGACCAAGATAGATATCGCCCATTGTATAGGTCCAATGAGGACCAGCGAGCAATTGATGACATGATAGTCGCCATTGCACAAGCTAGACGCGACAAGGGTGAGCGACTGAGCGAGACCGATAAGCAAGCCTTAATCCAGGCAAAGCTTAGAGCGATAGGATAGTTAGAGTTATAGCTGTACCTAGAGTTATAGCTATAGCTACTTTGTCATGAAATTTGTACAGAAAAAATAAATTTATGTCATAAACTTAGTTAAATCAATGGGTTATGGGCATAAAAATCCCAGTTGGGATTTTATCATCGGATTTATGATAGGAACCGCAGTTGCAGTTTGTAGGGTTAACTAGTTATCCAACGCGCGTGTTGGGGTAGCTAGTTATCCAACATAACATTTGATATTATTTGCTTGCGCCTAGCTGCGGGTAGCTCCCGTAGTGAAAACGGCTCTCACTCCCCCGTGGCGCATTATATTTTTGGGAGTAACAATTTAAGCGGAGTGACTATGCACTACTACAAGCGCAATATTGGCGACTACTCCATAAAAGCGGGCAAGCTGACAATGCTTCAGCATGGCGCGTACACGCTAATTATGGACTGTTGTTACGATAGGGAACAATTCCCCACCAGAGAGCAAGCTATCGAATGGACTTGGGCAGTCTCAGATGAAGAGATTGCAGCAGTAGAATTTGTGCTGTCTCGGTTCTTTACCCTAGAAGGTGAGCATTATGTGCAAAAGCGCATAGCTGAAGAGCTGGGGGCATACCATGATAGGGCAGCAATCAATAAAAAGAATAGAGCAAAAGGTAGCAGGACTGGTGACGAATCGTCAACGAATGGTGACAAACGGTCACCTAACCATAAACCACTAACCAATAACCATAAACAAATAACTAAGTTTAGTAGGCCCAAACCTAATGAGGTTGAAGAGTATGCACAGCAAATAGGCTTCTCCCTTGACGGCAATCATTTCTGCGATTACTACGAGGCAAGGGGATGGCAGCTAAATACTGGGCCGATGAAGGATTGGAAGGCTGCGGTTAGGACTTGGAAAAGGAACCGAAAAGAAGATAAAGAATTCAAACCGAGGGAGATAATAATATGAATATTCCCCATAATGTCTCGTTCGCCGACTACATCTCAATTATTGCGGAATCTGAGGCCCAGGAGATACACCATGCTGGGCATTGGCGGGAGCAGATACATGAAAGGGCAAAGAACCTTGAGCTGTCTGGTGACCTATTACCATGGGCTAAGTTAAATAATCACTTCAAGCTAAGGCCCACCGAGATTTCGCTGTGGTGTGGTATGTCTGGTCACCGAAAATCGATGATTACCGGCCAAGTCGCACTGTCTCTAATGTGTCAAGGCAAGAAGATTGCGATTGCCTCCCTTGAGATGAAGCCAGAGGAAACCCTTTGGAGAATGTGCCAACAAGCGGCAGGATTGACAGCGGGCCAGCCAAGTCAGGAATTTATTAATACTTTCATGGACTTAGCTGATGAATATCTTGTTATCTATGACCAGTTAGATTCTGTGAAGACTGAGAAAATATTAGGCTTTGTGAACTACTGCGGGAAGGTTTTGAGGTGTGACCATATCATGATTGATTCCTTGGCTAAATGCGGGGTCGGGCAAGAAAATAGGGATGGTGAGGCAGACATTATCAACCGATTGGCTTGGTCTGCTAAACATCTAAATACCCACATTCACCTAGTCTCTCACGTTAGAAAACCCCAGAGTGCAGGTGAAGAATACATCCCTACTAAGTTTGATGTTAAAGGTTCAAGTGCCCTGGTGGATTTGGTGGACAACTTGGTCATCTGCTGGGCGAATAAGAAACGGGAGTCCCTAAAAGAACTTGGTCAATTGGACGAGAAGGAACAGGAGTATTTTGACAAAACTTTTGACCAGCTACTCATCATAGCCAAGCAAAGACATGGTCGGTGGGAGGGTAAAGTCGGACTTTATCATCACCAAAGTCTGCAATTTGTTTCTAGGGAAGGCAGGTCAATGGACTACAAGATAGACCAAGTCTTTGATAATGAAGAAGAAAACACTGAAGAGAAAATAATTCAACAAATTGAGTTTTAGTTGTTGACAAGAATATTATTACCGATAATAATTCACATTCCACAGGAGGAAACACCATGAGCAGATTAGAATATTACATTCAAACAAACATCAGTGATTACGTCATTGATTCATGCGGTTACGCAAACATCAATAACAAGGATGTGGAAGAAGAGCTTCGCATACTCTCAGAAGAAGACGAGAACTTTCTGGATGAGGTAATGAACCATCACATCAAGAGCAGCGAGGAAGCTCAGATATTGCTAACCAAGGCAGTACATGGCGATTGGATGTCCAGTATTAAATACTTTGGCATGATTAAAAAAGGAATGAAGTCATACTTAGCCTATGTGATTGATGACATTGGCAGCGAGGGTCTTCTGGAAAAGTGGCAGGATGATTACGCCAAAGAATACGCTGAAGAGCAGAGGATGTCGGAGATGACTTATGGCTAAGAGAGGACACAGAGATTTGTACCCAAAGATTATATCTATGGCAAAGAAAGGCATGAAGGGTACTGATATAGCTGATGAGTTAGGGTTAAGTCCTAACAGTGTAAGGACTGTACTGTTTAACAACGGGGTCAAGTTAAAGACCCCAAGGGGAAGGCCAGTGGTGGACAACCCCGTTAGAAATAGATTTAAGGTTCCCAAGATTCACGAGGGGCCAGAGAGAGTATTACCAGACCCATTTAGGAGGAGATATGAGTAAACCATTGATAGACATTGAAGGCATTCTGTTGAGTGCTATAGAAAAGCTGCCGCAAGAAACAAACACTCTTGATGTATGCGGTCAGATGGTGACCATGGCAGCTTCACAAGCTCAATTTATGGGCGTGTGTAAAGAGAATTTCTTGGACGCAGTTGGGGCGACATGGGATGAAATTGCTGAGGCTGAAGAAGCTCATGTGGAGATACACTAATGAAGACTAGCGAATCACTAAAACACTTTGCGCCAGCTTTTAGAAAGGCTCAGAGTGAGATGGAAGCTGTCAAGAAAGACCAATCCAACCCATACTTTAAATCAAAGTACGCGAACATTGAGTCAATAATTGATTGTGTTACGCCAATCTTGGGCAAGAACTTCCTGTCCTTTTCACAACACCCTGTGTCTACTGAAAGGGGAGTGGGCGTTACAACCATCCTGATGCATGATTCTGGTGAGTGGATACAAGAGTCCTACACTCTACCCATAGCCAGCCCTAAGCCCCAGGAAGGTGCTGCTGCGATTACTTACGCCAGAAGGTATGGTCTTCAATCAATATGTGGATTGAGAGCCTATGATGATGATGATGGCGAAAGGGCAATGGGGAGATGAGACTAATAGATTGCGAACAAGGTAGCGAGGAGTGGTTAAAGGCTAGGCTGGGAGTACCGTCTGCCTCTAACTTCTCCAAGATACTTACAACAAAAGGAACACCGTCAACCCAAGCTAAGGCTTATGTTGATGCGTTAGTAGCAGAGGCCATTACAGGTGAATCCACTTATGTAAAGGTAACTGATGCCATGCAACGTGGCACTGAGCTGGAACCCTACGCTAGAGATAGATACATACTAGAAACTGGGAATCAAGTTCAGGAAGTAGGCTTCTGTCTTCACGATGATTATCAGGCTGGCGCAAGCCCAGATGGTCTGATTGGTGACGATGGAGGTTTAGAAATCAAGTCACCCCTGGGAGGTACTATGGTATCTTATTTAAGAGGTGGCAGGTTGCCCAGTAAATACTTTCAGCAGGTACAAGGCTGCATGTATATCACTGGTAGGAAGTGGTGGGACTTTATGGCATACCATCCAGACATGAAGCCCCTGATAGTTAGAGTTGAGAGGGACGAGGTGTTCATATCTTGTCTTAATGAAACTTTAAGAAACATTGTGGATGAAATTGAAAGACTAGTTAATAAATATTCGGAGGAATAATGGAATACGATAACACTAACAGGGGTGCAGTTTGGAAGAACGAAACTGATAACCCTAAAGCACCAACACTGAAAGGTGAATGCAACATAGATGGGACTGACTATCTGGTGAGTGCCTGGAAGAACGACACTTCAGCCAATCCTAAAAGGCCAGTGCTTAGCTTCTCTTTTGAGAAAAAACAGGCAAAGGCTAAAGCCCCTGAACCCACTGCAACCTTTGAGGATGTCCCGTGGTAGACCATTTTGGGAATGTGTTAAGGAGGCTCCATGAATCTTCTGGAGTCTCACAATACAAAATTGCTAAAGACATTGGGATGGCCTCATCTAACTACAACGCTATGTTGAACAGGAAAGATATGAAGTGTTCTACGTTCTTTACTGTTTGTGATGCGATGGGCTATAAACCGGAGGACATATGCCAGTATCTGCGGTAGCTAATGATGTTTCAGATTTGAAGAAAATCTTTAAGGACATTGACAAGCTAATCAAGAAGACTGGTTTTGCTAACATAGCCTACTCTGACGGGGGGATGAAGGTGGAGGACTTCACCCTCTCCTCCCTGTCTCAGAAAGCCCTTAAAGCGATTTGGATAAGAGAGGCTGCAAAGCATAACTGGAAGACAGAAGACGTTGATGAGGCCATGTACGAAGGCATGAATCGGTGGCTTAAAACTAAGTGTTATAGCGACACTAAGGAGAAGTTTCTTCTTAGGTTTATTAAGAACCCAGAGGGAGGCGAGAAGGCAGAGGTTACAAGTTCTTCTAACTGGACTGTAGGGGAGATGACATTCTTTTTAGATTGGATGCAAAACTTCTGTGCCAAAGATGGATTAATTTTAGAAGCAAAGGGGGAATACCTTGAAAAAACGAAAGCTCAAAATAGTTAATAAAGAAAAAGTAAAAGAAGCGTTAGCTGAAGAACTAACACCGAATGAGATGAAACTTCTTAACGAGAGTAGGAGAGCGTTTACTGATAAGGAAATATCATACATAGAAAAGAACAAGCCATATTTATTGGCATGTAATCAAAAGGAAGACATAAGAGATATTGGCAATAGTGGATTCTCCTTGATGTCCAAGGAATTCAGCATTGAACTTCTGTCAAGAAGGTTTGCGTTTTATGAAGAGACATTCATAGGAAAAAAACTTGATACCGCACACGATTTAAGAATGAGGTCATTGAGAGCAAGGGACTGCCTAATGAATGACCTTTACTTTGACACATTAAAACCAGTTAAGGAATAACTATGGGCGATAAATGGGACAACGTATCTGTCAGGTCTGCTCCAGACCCGCAACTATTAGAGTATTGCGAAACAAAGAAGCAAAGAGAATACCTTACTGCTTGGATAGAGTTTGGAACTTCTGCTGCTGCTGCTAAGGAGCTTGGATGTAGTGAATTCAACATCAGGTCATCTAAGAGAACTGTCGAAATAAACGCAGCCAAGAAAGGCTGGCAGAAGTCAGATAATCATGTCCCAGACGGGTATAAGGTAAAGGGGAAATCAACACTCCTTGATTCTGATGGCAATACTAAAATCCAATGGGTCAAGACTGAGGTAGATAAAGAAAGACAAGAAGAAATAATGAGGGAGCTATGTGAAAACCTCACTCAGAATATAAAACCTTGGCCTGTAATCAAATCTCCTAAGAAAGTTAATGCAGACTTATGCTCAGTGTACACAATCACTGACTATCACATAGGCGCATACTCCTGGAATGAGGAGACTGGTGCTGATTGGGATATTAAGATTGCAGAGGATACTTTATACAAAGCATTCGGGGATATGATTAACGGAACCCCAGACTCCGAACAAGCAGTATTCGTTCAAATGGGAGACTTCCTACATTGGGATGGTCTGACCTCCGTAACCCCACTAAATAAGCACGTTCTTGATTCAGACGGTAGATACCCTAAGCTAGTCCAAGTCGCCGTAGAAACCTGCGTACGGGCGGTAGAAATGCTATTACACAAGCATAAACACGTTCATGTAGTAATGTGCGAGGGTAATCATGATTTAACTGGGTCTGTTTGGTTACAGGCCATAATGAAGATGGCATTTAAAAAGAACAAGAGAGTCACCGTGGATGATAGTGTGTTCCCATACTACTCATTTACTTGGGGTAACGTCTTTTTAGGATGGCATCATGGACACCTAACTAAGATTAGAGGATTGGCTGGCAAGTTCTTCTCTGAGCCAAGGTTCCGTAGTCAGATGGCGAACACTGAATATATATACATTAGTACAGGACACTACCATACCAAAGAAGTAGTAGAGGTATCCGGTGCGGTGATAGAGAGACATCCTACATTAAACGCTAGAGATGCCTATGGCGCTAGGGGATTTGAACACTCCCAAAGGGGCGCATTAGCAATCACTTATGACAAAAGTAAAGGCGAGATTAGTAGAGTAACGGTAACACCATGAGACAACTGAGCGAACTTAACATTATTGAAAACTGCCAACAGTGCATCTATCACAAGAAAGATGACATAAACCCTTCTCGCACTTACTGTGAGAAGCTGGCAGAAAGATATGGGAGGCCAGTAGAGATATGTGTAAACAAACACTTTCCAATCGTATGCCCTTTGTTGAAGGTGTAGCTAAGGTTAGGAATCCCTGTAGAGGTATATGTTCCACCTCTACCGTGGGGAGTATCTGGTGTGTAGGTTGTGGTAGGTATTACAAAGATGTGATTAATTGGAATGCCTATGATGAGTCCAACAAAATACTAGCAATGAAGAGAGCTACGGAACATCAACAGAAGAAGAGGAAAGGAGAGGTTACTGATAACCTAGATTACTTATGAAAGAAAAAGACGATTACAAACCAGCGGGCCACACAAGGTTCACTATGAACATGAGAGAAGACTTGCATGAAGACCTCAGGACTTACTGCTTTGTTAACAAGGAGAACATGAGTTCAGTCATTGAGGAACTGATAGAGAAGCATCTTAACAAGCCAAGCTCTACTGAAAAAAAGGGTAGAGATGTTAAAGCAAAAGACATACAAGTAGGTGGGAATCATTATAAGGATTTTAAAATCCAACCCATAGAGTATATCCAGGCTAACGATTTAAGTTACTGTGAAGCCAACGTGGTTAAGTATGTTACTAGGTGGAGGGATAAGAATGGTATTGAGGACTTGAGGAAAGCTAAACACTACATAGACCTGCTTATAGAGAGCGAGGTCAAAGAGCCTAACTTAGAATATTTAAGAGAGTGATATGCGGAAGAAAACACTTAGAGCTTTGATAGATGATGTGGCTAAGTTATTACAGAAGCACGTTAGATTGAAAGCTGCTGTAGCTGCTGATAAGAATGGCTTTATAGAGTGTGTGTCATGTAATAAGTGGTATCACTGGAAAGATATGCAGGGTGGTCATTGGATAGAAAGAGGGAAGCAAGCCACTAAGATTATGGAGGAGAACATCCATCCCCAATGTGCTGGATGTAACCAGTACGGTATGCGGCATAGGACTCACGTTAGAGAAGGTTATTCTAAGTACATGAGAAGTATGTATGGGGATGACTTCTGTGATGAGATGCTGACTAGCTCCAGAAAGCCCAAAAAGTATTTAAGGGCAGACCTAGAAGATATGGTTAAATACCTAAGAAATAAGAACAAAGAATTTGAATCAAAACTATAAACTATGTGGAGTATGTTGGCTTGAAACAGGAAACCCAGAGTGTAGAGGTGGACCCGATGGACCCAGAGGAACTGGCGAAGTGGGTGAACGACAACTTGCCCTATTTGGAGGGGACGGAGCAGAGGGCGATAGGGACTCTAGCAATGATGGTGAGGGATTACTCAGACTTCATGGAGGAGAATAACACAGTAGATGAGTTGTTCAGTATGTTCATCTCTATGAGATACAAAGAGGTAATGGATAAGGAGCTACATTAAGGTGAGGTCAGTACGGCACCCAAAGGCGAGGGTGGAGGAAACCCAGGATGCCGCACTGCCTCAAAACTATTGCGAATAAACAGACTCGTATGCCGACTTTAGCTTTGTGTAGGCATCCCTGTTTATTCTTTTGAGCCTTTGTTCTTGGCCTAATTCTAAAACTCTTTTAAAAGCCAAAGCCTTGGCGTTATTATTTTTACTATTTGCTATCGCTCTATACTCTGAAGGGGTAGTTTCTTCTATACCTCCAGCTTGTATTTGACCAGAAACAGCAGCAGAACCAGTTGCCAATCTTTCTGAAGCCTCAGAAGAAATAGCAGATATTCCTCTCTGAACTCCAGTCTGGCCAGCCAAGAATCTTTGAAACCTTTGAGAGCCAATCATAGAAGCCATTGCAGCCCCGGCAGTAACACTGCCCAAGCCGCCTAATAATATCCCTCCAGCACCCAGCGTAGTCCCAATCAGGTTGGAAACTGTGGGGTTCCCAGATTTCAATAACTGGTCAATCTCATCTATTTTCCCTAAAGTTTCTGTGTAAGACTGCATTAGTCTGGCGTTTTCTAACTCAGTTCCGGTAGGATTTGCTCTAGCGTTTGCGAGAGACTCTTGAACCTTTTGTTTCTCAAGATTTAAGGCAATGCTCATTCTTTCTTTTGTGTTTTCATTTATCTTTTTCAGTATGTTTGAAGACCTAGCCCTAGTATCAGCTAAATCATCTGCAACTGATTGAAAGCTACCCTGCCCTTTTACATGAAGCCTAGATTGATTTCTTTTCAATGCTTGTAGCCACTGGTCTTCAGTGAACGCGCCTCTTACCCCGCCCTTTGTGCTTGCAGAAGCGGTAGCGTCAAGGAGGTTTACATAGACTCTCCATGCGTTTTTCTCTGCCTCAAATACTGCGGCCTCAGATTTTGGCAACTGCTTTGTAATTAGGCTATCAATTTCATCAAGAACATTTCTAAGGACAAAACCTCTTTGAGCAGCCTCTCCTCCCTGCCTAAGAAGATTTCTAACCTCTCTTGAATACCTGTTTCTAAGGTCAGATATTGCCTGTCCAGAAATTCTATTTCCGTCTAATTTTCCTTCTAAAAACGCTCTTACAGTAGAGTCAAAATTTATTCTTTTGTCTCCATACAAAAGAGCAAATCCCTCACTATCAACATCGTTCATTCTGTTTTGAATTGAAGCAATGAAGTCATCAGCATTTAGGGTGAAGTTTCTATTTCTGATTACCCCAAAACCATCCTTCCAAGCGTTTTCAAGGAAAGATACAGCGTTTTGTATTCTTCCAGTTTCAATTACTTCATCAAATTCTTTCTGAAGGTCATCGCTCAGATTTCTTGGCGCAGAAGACTTTACTATATTTGTTCTGAAGAGCTTTTCTTTTGCGTTAAGAATGCCCTGAACTACATTAGCCCTTGCAGACTCTATCGTTTGGTATCTCCTTTGAATCTGTAATTCTTTTTCTGGGTCTAGTTTTACGCCTCTTGCTACCTTGTTTTTTATTGATTCGGCAGTGCCTTTTATCCTTGTACTAATGTCTTCAACATATTTGTTTATGCTAGATAATTGAGTAATTCCAGTTCGTTCCTGTATTTCTGCAAAAGTCTTATCTCTGGCAGTAAGCAATGGTTTCTTCAAATTATCTAATTGACTCTTAATCATCCCACCAGCTATAGGAAGGCTTTGAGTAATAGAATTGTATATCTTTGCTAACTTAGAGTCCCCAGAAGCTATCAAAGGAACAAAATCCTCTCCTCTGCCAAGTTCTCTTTCTACTCTTCTCTGAGCCAATGCGGAAATTCCAGTGCCAAGACCCCTAAACACTGTATTAAACAGGATTGCTGTTTTAGCCCCGTCAAAGGCGGCTTGTTCAGCGTCCTCTCCTTGCAAAGAGTAACCAAATCCTGCCAAAGCACCGTAAGCCGCAGCTTGAGGAGAACCAGCGGCTAAAGTCCTAATTGTTTGAGGAGTCGCTTGAGTTACCCTTTCTGCAACAGATGCAGCCCTAGAGGTTAATGGGGCAGATACTTGAGCAATCCTTGGAGATATTCTTTCTAGTACGTTTGATACTACTGGCAATGAGACTCTTGTTGCGGTTTCAGCGGCAGCACCTGGGAGACTTCCTGCTATACCAATGACTGTAGCAGCACCAGTTCCAAGAGCGTTTTCTTCTTGCCACTGCAATCTTTCGTTTTCTAGTCTGCTAACATTTTGTCTATAAAAGTCTGAATAAGAAGTATCTCCACCACCAGAAACGTCTAACGCTTTATCAACTAAAGCAAGGACAGCAGCAGAGGACTCTTCTGATAAACCAAACGTAATTGTGTCTGTTATAACAGCCTGAAACATATTTCTTCCAGACCTATCCTCTTCAAATCCAGGAAGCTCAAGGCCCTCAAACCACCAGTTATCTTGAGTAATTGGTGTTTGTTCAATAATATTTTCTTCAGCAACAGACGCAGGAATAGACTGCTGCTCAGAAGATTGAGAAACACTGTCAGTAGGCTGAGGAGAACCTTCTCGTCTTCTGCGTATTTGCTCTTCTATTCTACGGACTTCTTCTTCAGTCGCTGTAATTCCTTGCTCTGCCATAACCTTTACTCAATCAAAGTCTCTTAAAAGTAATGTTGTCTGCTCTTGGGCCTGACATTCTTTCCCAATTACCCTCATCATCTAAAACATAAATATTAGATGTTCCGTCTGGGTTTTCTAAAACCTCAATTTTTCCTTCATAGTCTGTTCCACTTAAATCAAGCTCTGCTGGAAGACCTAACTCAATAGCTAAAAAGTTTTGATAATGTTTCTCAACTTTATCTAGCTGCTCTAACAATATATCTAAGTCCATGTCTGAACTAATAGAGCCAAGAGTGCTTCCTAATAACGCCAATTCAATGTTAGAGACATTCCCCAACGCGCCTCCAGTTTTGCTTTCATCTCTCATTCTTTGGAGCCTACCAAAAGCAATATTTGCAGTAACTTGAGCAAGCAGTTCATTTAAGTTGGTTTTTGCCTGCGTTGCGTATGCTCCTAATAATGGTATGTCGCCAATTTGTTGGGCTGCTCTACTAGCGGCTCCAGTTGCAGTTACATGACCTTCTGCATAAAGCCTAGCAGCATCAATAGCACCTAATACACTTTGGTTTTCGCGTATCCTAAGAGTTTTTTCTGCAATCCATTCTGGTGATTGACCTGTTTCCGCTTCATTTGTTGAGGCATTAAGAGTTGCGCTAGGAGTGCCATCAACAGTCTGTCCAGGAGCAACATTCTGCAATGTCTGTTCATTTATCTGATAAACTAAATTACCTTCTGCGTCTATCCCAAACAGCGTAGGAACACCGTTTATCTCTGTTTGGAAAGTGGTTTTAGCCCCAGCATCTTCAAATGTTCTGGTTTCTCCAGTAGTTCTGTTAAAAATTGTTGAGTTGCTTAACCTAGCCCAAGAGTCTTCACCCATGCCGCCCTTTTGATTAAGCAATTCCGCAGCCTTATCTGGGGTTATGAGCCTTCTTTCCAGCAAAGAAGCTATATTCTCATTTCCGCTGGCTCTTAAATCAGAGACAAATTGGGGGATATTTCTTCTTGCTATTTCTTGGTCTTCAAGATTTGATAGTCTATATATAGATTCTGCTGCATCTATACTAAATAGATAATCTTGTTGTTGAGCAGTAATAGCGTCCCTTTCTAATTGATTGCCCGCTCTTTGATACTGAAGATCAAATATTTTATTTGCGTTTTCCCTTGCTTGAGCAGAAGTCGCAAGACCCTCCGCAGACTCTGCTACCTCAAAAGGAAGGAGTGTTCTGGCTCTTGTGGTTGACGCTTCTGAAGCTGCTATATCGGCCTCAGCTTTTCTTCTTTGAAGCTCATCGGCTTGTTTCTGTCTAGTCACATCAGCAGCCATAGCTCGCATCTGAGCAGATTGAGCGCCTAGTCCTAGATTACCTACAGCTTGTGCAGCCTGGAGAAGGCTTTGCGGGTCATTAGGGTCTACACCTTTCAGAGCTTCCTGAACCTTCTCAGACTCAGTTCTAACGTCTAGGCCCAACATTCCACCCACATTCCTGCGAAGTGCTTCTTGTCTCTGGGGCATCTGCATAGATAGGGCAGATACTAAAGGTGCTTGAGTCCTAGCTAGTCCCGTAAGACCGCTGGTTAACTCCCGTCCCTTGAGTATGCCTTCACTAAGCATACGCTGTTGACGTTGAGCAGGAGTCTCAATAATGTCGCTAAATAAAGATTGTATGTTAATAGGCATTACTAGCTCCGTTAGTTAGGGTTATAGCTTATTTCGCCAGTAACAGGATTATATTCAATTCCTGTATTACCTAATGCAAAATTACCTGACTGAGTTTGCTGGGCAGTTTGAGTTGTAGAACCACCTGACCTTTCAGCACTCAACAAATCAAACAGACCTTGATACTGCTGCTGTCTCAGAGCGTTTTTAAGAGCTTCAAATCCCAACTGGGACTCTATTGCAGATTCTGCCAAACCAGCCCCTAAACCTAGCCCAGTAGCTTGTAAAGAGGATGCTAGGCGTGAAGCCTCCAGTTGTGGAGTTAACGTCCTCAGTAACTCCTGTTGAGGTGTGTAAGCTGTAGGTATAGCCTGTAATCCAAGCTGTCCTAATAAACCCATTCTACCTCTAAACTCACCTAAACCCTGTAGAGTCTGTTGAGATTGTAGGGCTTGTTCAGCTCTGGCCTGTTCCATAGCAGATACCGCAGATGCTGCACGTTGCTCTTCTATGGCTTTATTAAGGGCTAGTTCTTCCGGAGTGCCACCAAACATAGAGGTACGGACACCACTCCTACCCTGACCTAAAAGTCTTTCTTCTAGCTGAAGTCTGGCTCTTTCTCTTTCAGGAGCCTGTACAGCTTCTAATCTACCAAATATATCTGCTTCTCTCGTTGCTCTATCAGCAGGGTCTTGGGTCAACATACCAATAATATTAGTCTGCTCCTCACCCCTAGCCATAGGGTCGCCCAAGAAATCAAAAGCACCCTGTCCAAATCCAGTTAAAGACCTTTGTAATGCAGCTTCTTCAGGGCTTAGAGCTAACTCAGTACCTGTTTGGGATATAGTAGCCGCAGAAGGCTGACCAAATACATTAGTCCCTGTGACAGTAAATGGTTTAAACTGAGACTGTCTTGCCACTTCGCCTAATAAGCCGTCTTCATAAGTAGGCAGGTCAGGTTGACCACCAAAGAATATGTTGGCTTCTTGACGGGCTTGGCCTATGTCTTTAATAGCTTTATCAGTCAGCATACTCTGACCTAAAGCACCTATAAGACCTGCGCCTGGGCTTCCAAAAAAACCACTACCACCAGAACCTAATCCAAAAAAGTCCATAGCCTGATTAGTTACGCCACCTAAACTATGTTCTAAACCTAATATATGTGGCATTAGTAAGTCCCTCCATCAATGGTGCCAGTAAATGTTCCTGACACTGTGAGGTCAGCAGCAGTTGTAGTCCCCGTAAATGTCGGGGCAGCTAAATTAGCCTTGGTAGCTACCGCAGTTGCTATGTTATCAAATTCGGTGTTCACTTCAGTTCCCTTCACCACCTTAGCAGGATTTCCTGACACCAGGGCATCCTTGGCGGCAAAGTTAGTTGTCTTCGTGTAATCAGTCATTAGACAATCCTTCCAAGTAGTGCATGAATATTAAATTGTTGTATAGATATGGACTTACCATCTACTGTAGTTTCCACTCCTACGGATACGACAGCACCAGAACCAGAAGTATTTATCTTCTGCCTGTTAATTAGATTCAATGAAGAAGAATACTCAGCTTCAGTGTTGTATTCTGAAATATTGTATTGGGCTGCGTTGTTAGCAGGTAAGACGTATGCCTGTTTCTTATAAGAATTTGAGTAGTCATAGGCCCAGTTCAGTACGACTGTAGACTCCGCGCCATCAAAGGTAGTTAAATTAACCTTCTTTAAAAATTTAAGTACGGAGCTATCCCCAAATGCTAGGGGATGTGAGAAGTAACTTAGCTGATAGGAGCTTGTCCCGTCTGTATAACTATCATACTCGGCGATGCCAGTTGCATTACCAATATATATAGTGTCATCCACCAGATTAGTAAAACATAGTGGTGAAATGCTAGACCAAGTGGTTGCGCGGTACGAACCATCTTGGAGAGGAAACCTAGTATCAAAGACATACACCGTCTGAAGGACGGGAAAGTTAACAAGGACAAACGCTTCTTTAGGCGAATAATGTAATGAGATATTACCCGTTTCACTGGCTACCAGATTCTTAACGTCATTATTGACGTTCTTAGATATATCCCCAATGGGTGAGGATTTTTCCTGAATGGTTCTTGCAAGACTTCTTACGCCTGAACGGTCTAAAAAGATTAAGTCTTTACCAGTAGATGCAACAGCATCTCTAGATACACAACCTATGTTAGATATAGTATCCGCTAGGGTCATAGTAGAAGGAGAATCAGCGCCTTCGTAAATAAGGATAGCGTCCTTACCAAAGATAACTAAGAATCCATTATGAGCAGATAAAGCTACAATCTCATCGTACCCATTAGGCCAAACCTTAGATACGTCTATAGAGCCTGAAGAACCACCAGTCCAAACAGTCCCATCTAATAAATCACTCCAGTAGATAGTAGACTTATCTGTGGCAAAGTCAGCCACCCAAAGCCTACCAAAACCCGCTAAAACTTCGTTACCTTGGGGAGGTGTGCCAGCAGAGCCAGAATGAGAGGACATCTTCTCAACAGCAGCAGCGGCATTAGAATAGACTAAAGGCTCCTGACTTCTTTGAAAAAAATAAGCCTTGTCATTAAAGTTAACTATCTTCCAGTTATCATCAGATACAGTATAAGACCCCGGAGTCTCATCAACTAAAGTAGTAGTGCCTGAGAATATTAAACTGTTCCCAGCAGAGAATACTTTTACATTCCCGCCTGAATCTCTAAATTGGTGTACTGCCTCTATTCCTAAAGAACTTCCTAACACGGAAGCTCCATTGGTAGACACCATAGAATAACCTTTACGCGCAGCAACCCGTCCCTCTTTATCAATAATGCAGTTATCTGCAACTGACGCAAAGGTAGGGTCTTGAGCTAACGGGGCATCTTGAGTGTTTAAACCCGCAAACCCTGGAGCCGTAATAGTTATGCTTTGTAGTTTCTGGGCCATTATCGTACCTGAAAGGTTAACTCAGAAGGATATCTGTTAGCGTCAAATGCAATAGCGTCAGATAAAGCAGTGGAGGCTACAGCGAATTGTTCTGCTGCACTCTGACCTCCAGTCTCACCCCTTTCCCTCAAAGCCATAGCGTATGCTAATTGAATCACTGGGTTGGTAGGTGCTAACAAGCTATCTGAGTCAGTAGTCAAATCAGTCTGTGGTTTAACAACATCAAACCTTAAAGCGTATGCCGCATCAGGCTTTGGATAAACTTGAACCTCTAAATCTCTATTAGAATCCGTCCCTACAAATGTAAAATAATCAGGAGAGCCTGATTGTGGTGTAGTGTTGTAGGTTACGTTATTAAAGTATTCTTTACTTCTAAGGTGCATAAATCTTTTAGACGTAGTGTTCATTACGTCTTTTATAACAGCCAAGTCACCACTACCCGTAAGTGAGTAGGTATCTGTACCACTTACAGTGTTAACAGTTATAGAATCCCTTAAAGCAGTCCAGTCAAAAGAGTTCTCAACTATCTTTTTAGCGTCATTAACTAGGTCGCCAATCAAGGATGAGTAGTCTGTACCATTAACGGTATCTACTGTATCCTCTCTTAATCTGCGGAGGACGTTATTAATTAAGTCTAAGTATGTCATTAGAATCGCCTTCCTATAGATTGAAGCATTCCTAAAGCCTGCGCTACGTTATTTAATTCTTTAAGTTTTGGCTCAAATAATTCTCTTGAAAACATCTGTTCAGTTACAGGGGTACTCTGAATCAAAGCCAGCATCCCCATCTGAGGGGTTGGTTGAGGAGTTGGCTGAGGAGTTGGAGTCTCAGTCAGGATTTGAATAGGTGTCTCAGTAGGTGGCGTATCGTCTCCTAGAGGCCCATCAAATATCCCACCGCCGCCTGATGGCTCGTCATCTGGCTTACCACTTGGTGTTCCTGTAGAGGTTCCTGTAGTCCCTGTAGGAGTTCTAACGGTATCCTCTGCTCCGTCTCCAGCAGTGTCGCCTGCTCCATTGCCATCAGTATCGCCCACACCATCCCCTACTCCATCACCATCCCCGCCACCATTGCCACCAGGTTCATCACTAACGCCTTGGTTTTGAATTGCAGTACCAGATTCAGTTGCAGCCTGATTGATAGACTCAACACTATTACCTGTAGCCTGTGCTACCTCACCTACAGATATGCCTCTTTGATTAACTAGGTCTACAACATTAGTAATTGCATCTTTGTTGTAAGCACCAAATACATCAAACGCTAAATCTATAAAGCCTTTTAAATCTAGCTCATCTTTATCTGTATCTTTCCAGATTTGATTAGGGTCATCTGTTACAACGCCCTCTACCTCTGGAATTAAGTCCACCATGCCTACTGCGCCACCCTCAGGCTCAAGAGGGCCAACAAAAGGCTCAGATATATCGTCCACTGTTATTTCATTTTTTGTAGTGTCAGCAAAAACATCCTCTTCAGGCAAAGGCTGACCAAAAGCATCATAGCCAGCAGCCATTAAAGCTGCATCCACAGCGTCTCTAGGTATGCCTAACATCTGTGTAACAACATCTGAGCTAAAACCAGACTCTCTTAAAAACTCCGCAGTTACATCTGCCTGTTGCTCTGGGGGTACAAGTTCTTGTATTTGAGATAAGACCATATAGGCGTTATCAGCTAAAGATTCGGCAGCCTCAAAGCGGCCTTCCATTTCTTCTTGCATCGAAGGACTAGAAAGCTGAGATAAAATATTATCTAACAACCCCATAAATTGTGGGTCGCCTGCTTGACCGCTTGGGCTTCCAAATGACTCAACAGTAATAGACATTACTCTTCCTCAACCATGTTAGTCAGCATATAGTGAGCGTTGTATTGCAAAATCCCTACTAAATATACTGGGTCTAATCCTTGCTCTATCTTTTCTAAGCACCACTCATAAAGCTCTGCGTCTGCTTGTTCAGCAATAGAGTCCATCTTGTTAACAGGAAACTCTACGATAGTCATCATTTTTCTCTTGAGACACCCTTAGTTTTTTCAAAGGTTCTCATTGCACCTAAACCTAACATACCCATTAGAACAGGCATCATTTCACTCAACGCTATTAAAGGGACTTGAACACCAGTATCAAATAACTCTAAAGCCATATTGACAAAGGGTATTACCAGAAAGTTTCCAGCCATTCCCAAAGCGCATATCCAACCAATGGCAGGTCGCCAACCAGCAACAAACATACTATTGTGGGCTGCTTCAACTTTATTGACCTCAATCTGCGCCATGACCTGCTCTTGAGCATGACGCTCAGCCATAGTAGCTATTTCGTGAGAGAGCTTCTCTTTCAAGTCTTTATCAGGTACTACCTTGTCTAAGATAGAGCTGATTGGGCCAATCAACGCACTTATCATATGAATATAACTGCACAGAATAGGATAACAATAAGACCCAAAGTACAGACAACTACTCTGCCTGCTTCTTCTTCAGTCATATCCTGAACTTTCTCGCGTATCATTTTTCCAATTCGTCTCATAACATTCTTCCTATTACAGTCACAGTAGCTACAATTAGTATCCAAAATAATCTTTCGCCAAAAGCAACAGACGGTGACATCTTCTGTAGCTTATCATCCATCGTGTTTATTCTATCTTCAATGGACGTTTGACGATTAAAGATAGTGGTGATTCTTTCCTCTACACGGGCCAAAGACACAACAGCTTCTTGAAGGTCGTCAATTTTGCTTTCAATCCTGTCTATTCTATTTTCCAACTAGACTCACCGAATAGAAAACAAACATTACTCCTATAAAGCAACCCAACACTACTGATATATCTATCATGGCCGCTCTAGTTTGTGCTGCTTTCCTTGCCTCTGCTATCCTTAAATTCCTTATCCTTGAGCGTTCCCTTAACATATCGTGCCAAAGGTTCGCGTTACCCGTCCAATAGAATAAATCCTTCAATTCCTTTTCTAGCTGCTCTGCCTTCTGTTTCTGGAGCGTAGCCTCTAGTGCTTGGCTTTCTACTGAACTACTACCTAGCAACTTGCTTATCTTACTTGTAGTCTTTGCTTTTTGTTCTAGGACGCTGACTTCTTCTCTAGCATCCCAGAACTTACTAATTACTCTTGTTAAGTCTTGTACTTCTTTCCCTTTATGGACGGCTTTCTTAATAAAGTTAAATGCCTGGTTAGCTGCTGCAACAGCTGCTACTATTTCTGCTGGCATTCTAGTACACCTTTATTCCATCCTCGTTTGGGTTAATTAATATCGGCTTACAATATGTCGTTATTACCTGAGTGCTTGGAGAACCTCTTCGCCTTAACTTAGCTGCAAATAAATTACAGGTGTCTAAATTATAAAAGCACATAGCTTCGCGACAACTATCGTTAGCTACCTCCACACCTCCAATGGTCATAATTAATACAAATACATGAGCCACAATCTTAATCAATATGTCTTTCAACCGACTCGTCTACAGTCTCCAGAGACTCTTTTAACATCTTTAAAAATGAATCTTTGCCGACTTGTAGTTGTTGAAGTTGGAAGTTCATATTCCCAATCTTCCTATCCAAATCTAAACAGTGGTTGGTCAGAACAATCTGCTCTTCTGTGAAATTAGCTGTGTCGTATTCTACTTCGTCTATCGTAATCATCTGAGATTTGTTGTCTTTACTCATTAGATTTCTCCGTTATTTACCAAGGTGTTCCTGTAGTAGTTACAGGGTTTTTATCAGCCTCAATCTTTTGAGTAAGGCTAGATTCGGTTGCGTCTTTGTCTACTGAGTCCCAGACCCAAGCCAGTACGTCAGCTTCAGTTAAAGAGTCATAGGCTACAAAGCCGTCAGCAGTTGCGTCTGGTGTAAAGCCACAAGTGCCGTAAGCAGAGGCAGAGTAGGTGTTTTCACCTACAGTTTCTTCTGCTGATACTCGCCAGTGGGCCACGGTGACTCCACCGTCTGATGTGTTTCTTTCTAATTGAGCAATTGTCCAATTCATTATTCAGTCTCCTGTGATGCTTGATAAGCCGCTATGACTTCTGGTGTGTGAATCGCAGCGCAAATAGCCTGTACCTCTGGTGATTCGTTAGAGTAGTCCTGACCTGCTGAGATAACGTGGCGATGGTAGCCAGATGAAAGCTCTACGCCGTCTTCCATTACCTTGGTACAGGTTCTGACTTGTACTGTTTTGTACTCACCTATGATTTCTATTTTGTCTTCTGTAATTACTTTTTCTAACATTGTATTTTCTCCGTCTCAAGCATCCACTTGAAATAATTAAGCTGTTTCGTAAGTTATTGTAAAAAATATATCTGTTTCTGTATCAATAAAATCTCCAGCAGTAAGTTCGGCGGCATTTGCATTGCTAATCATTTCCATTATCCTAATGTAAGATTGTCCATCTCTTATTTCTGGTACTAAATAAGAATTTGCAATATTTACTTTTGAAGCTCTAAGTGTCCCAGCATATAAAATTAAACTATCGTTGGCTTTTGCTGTAAAAGGAAGACCAGTAACATTTATGTTGCCTAAAGCTCCTGTTACATTGAAATTTGGAACAGTCCCCCAAACCGTAACACTTTGACCAGTTTTAACATAAGACCCTGTGCCACTTGTTGCGCCAGATGTAGGAGATGTTGTTGAAAAGTCTGCTACAGGAGTCCAAGTCCCCTCCTCATAATCATCCAGCTTATTAGCCGAAGTTGTACCGCCTAAGTAAACGCCGCCTGATAGGTAGAGGTCTTTGAAGCGCCTGCTTGAAATTCCTAAATCCGTAACTCCGTCAGAAGACCCTCCTGCTGTGCTTCCAGAAGGGCTTATAGACCCGCTCTCAAAGCGTAGGTTTGCAGTACCATTACCTATATTTAAGTTACCGCCACCTGCACCAATACTACCTACGGTTGTGCCGTCTTTGCGGAATGCAGCAATAGCACCATCAGTAGACTTCCTGTTCAAAATCATCACGCCTGATGACTCAGAGCTACAAGCAAATATCTCACCGTTTGTTGTTAGTGAAATACCTTCAGTGCTTGTTACATTAACATTGTTGTAAACAGAACCAGTATGCCCAACAAGCAAGTTGCCGCTGCTGTCTATGCGGAGGCGTTCTGAGGCGTTAGCACCAAACCTCATAAAATTATTGGTATGGTTGTATTCTATATATCCAGAGTAAAGCGCAGAACCAGATGTACCATCTGCAAAATAAATGTTTCCGTAATTAGTCGCAGATGAATAAATTGTCATTCCAGCTTCACCAGAGCCAGAACCTACTACAAGATTTCTTCCACCTGTTAAAAGACTGCTAGGACTATTAGTGCCAATACCAACATTGCCGCTGTTATCTACGACAAGCCCATCTGTCCAACTTATAGTATTTCCATTTGTACCAGATGCTGCTACCTGAAGATTTATAGTGCCAGCACTAAATGCGACTTGAGATGCAGCCACGCCAGTTGTTCTGTACTCATCGTTTCCAGCAGAGTTTCTATAACTACCCTGTGCAACACCCGCTTCGTTGTAGCTGTCACGACCCCACGCAAAGAATGAATTGTCTATCGTAAGGGCGGTTCTGGTAGAAGATGTAGTTTCCAGCACTGAAACACCAATACCGACATTGCCACTGCTGTCTATGCGCATGCGTTCTGTGCCAGCAAGAGTGCTAAACGTCAACGTATCTGCGCGTAAACCGCTTGATAGGTAGAGGTCTTTGAATTGTCTAACACTTGAACCTAAATCAATAGTCGCATCTATTGTTGCTCCATTTTGCATTGGAATAAATGCGCTTGAATTAAATTGCAGGCCACTATTTGTGTTACCTGAAACCTGTAATGCCCCCCCTGAAGCACCAATACTACCTACGTCTGTGCCGTCTTTTCTTAACAAAATGATTGAGCCATCAGAATCCATTCTGTTAAATAAAGCAGTAGTTTCGTTGCTTCTGGCGGCGGAAATGTAACCAGTTGCTCCAAAAGCTACTCCTGCATCGCCACCCGCACCGTTGTTTGACGGATTAATATCAGTAGTACCCACCAGCAAGTTGCCACTGGAGTCAATGCGCATTGCTTCTGTGTTGTTGGTTTCAAACGCAATATCATCTCCGCTTGCGCCAAAGCGCGGCTCTGTTACTGTATTGCCATCTTTTAACTGAATGCGTTGGTCACCAGAACCTGTACGCTCAAACAAAGCTGTGTTTTTTACTGAATCAGATACATGAAGAGTATTTGAAGGACTCGTAGTACCAATACCCAAATTGCCACTGCTGTCGATGCGCATACTTTCACCTGCGTCTGCGCCAGCAGAGCTTGCTGCAACAGTGTTAAAGGTCAAATATGCGTCATCACCCAAAGAACCGGCAGCATAAGCCCCAATGTATGCCGCTACGTTTTGCCCCTCACCTGAATTGTCTTCGTTGAACCAATCAATTCTTCCAATAAGGTCGTTTTGGGCGTAGCTTTCACTCTCTCGCGTTAGAGTTATAGTCCCGCCAGTAGTTGTCCCTACTACCAAATCGCCTGAAGCATTAGATGAAGATGAAACGCCAATTGAGGCTGTGCCTGATAGGTAGAAGTCTTTGAAGCGTCTTGTTGCCGCCCCTAAATCAATAGCCGCATCTCTTGAACCACCTGTAGAAGTAACAGGCGCAATTTCGCTTCCTAAGAATGCAATATGCGAATCAGTACTATATTCAGACCCAATGTACAAATAGCCACTGTTAGTACCAATAACACCCACGCTTGTGCCATCTTTGGCAAACTCAGCTATGCTACCATCAGTTGTATTACGGCGAACATAAAGCGGCCTTCCACTATCTCTTATAAAAGAAACAAATCCCGGGCTGCTACCGCTTAATCGTATTCCAACACTTGTACTATCGTTTACAGTCTTACCAACTAACAATGAGCCGTCTGAAACAATACGCATTGCTTCTGAGCCAGCAGTAGAAAACCCTAAAGTATCTGCTAACGCTCTAAACAAACCAGTATTTGAGTCTGAATCAAACGTAAAACTAGGAGAAGATGCGTTACCAGACGAGCCAGTTATAGTGCCGCCAGTTATAGTGCCGCCAATGTATAGATTACGCCATTGCTTGCTTGTTGAGCCGAGGTCATAAGTATCATCAGTGTTAGGAAGAATGTGAGAATCAACATCAGCATTTAGCGATATTGAGTCTGTATCTGCATCACCAAAAGTTAAATTGCCTGAAATTGTAGCGTTGCCTGTTACTGTTAAATTTCCACCAATACTTAAATCATTAGAGGCTGTTACATTACCCGTAAGAGTAGAAGCACCCGTAATAGCAAGAGTTCCACCAGCTGTTACGTTGCTAGAAAACGTCCCCGTAGAACCAGCAACAGTCCCGCCGCTAATTGAACCAGTAACATCGCCCGTAACATCGCCAGTTAAATTACCAGTAACATCACCAGTAATATCTCCTGTTACATCTCCTGTAAGGTTTCCAGAAAATCCTGAACTAGATGTTACAGTTCCAGAGGCAGTAATAGCACCAGTTGTAATTGAAGAAGGATTAGTTCCAATCTCAATAATTGTTGCACCGGAGTCCTCCGTAAAGAGTCTCTTGTCTGCGGTATTTACAGCAAGCTCACCTTGTACTAAGTCTGAGGCCGTAGGAACGGCTGACGAAGTTGAGGAAAACTTAGTAATAATTGTTGCCATCTATTTCACCACTTAACTTTATCTGCCCAGTAAGCTGCTGAACATTTGCCTTTAGCAATGTTCTTTGCGTGACGCGCCTTAAAAGACTTCCTCCTCGCCTTCTCTGCCGCTGTCTTCGGATTCTTGCCAGCACCTTTAACGCCCTGCTGACCAAAGCGAATTGTCTTAATGCTTCCATCCCCACACTTAGCTACAACAACGTGGCTTTTAGTAGGGTGGTTAGGAGTCCTCTTAGGTTTGTTAAAACCAGAGACACCTGCTCTTTCTAATCTTGGGTCTTTCTTTTTCATAATAAAAAGTCAGGGGGCCGAAGCCCCCTAACCTATCCTAACTTATACGTCAGGGACACAAAGGATGAAGCCAGCCTCTGGACGATGTGCTTGAACACCATAAAGGGTGTCAGCAGTGTACAGAGTTGACAAATACTCTTGCTTGTACTGAGTTTGTGAGCGAACGCTCATTTGCTCAGCCAGGACAAGGGCATCCTTGTGAATGAGGTAAGCACCGCGAACATCAGCAGCACCAACAGAGTTGGAAGTTGCGTCTTCAATGAGAGGGCAGTTAGAAGAGACATAGATGTCAATTCCATAAACTGAACCAATCAAACCAGACTGGACAGTTGCACCTTCACGGAAGTCAGCAGATACATAACGCTCAGTACCCATGATTGCAGAACGCAGCGCAGGTGGAATGATAAATGCGCGGTCAGTCATAGGAACATCAGCATCATCCATACGCTTAATCAACGCGCGGAAGCCAGCATCTGTGAATACGTCTGCTGCTACAACAGTGTCGTCAGTGTAAGCAGTCAGACCAGTAGAAGCGTCAACAAAGAACGTATTTGCACCTTCCCATGCAGTACCAGTACAAGTACCAGTAACAGGAACAGTCAGGTCAAAAGTACCACTACCAAAACCAGTACCAGCGCGGAACAGGTCATCATCAACCTGCTTAGCAAGAGCGTAACCAGCATCTTCAGTGTAGAACTGACGAAGTGAGGCAAGAGCCTGTACTTCAACAATGTCTTCAATCAGACGAGAATACTCGTAGTGACGGTTAATGGTAACAGTAGTTTCACTTTCCAAGTTAGCCTGCATAGTTACAGCAACAGCTTCTGCCTTAGCATTAGCGGAGCCGCGAGTAGGCTTAGGAAGGTGGATAACATCACCCTTGTTGCCAGACATTGTCATTGTCTTAACAAGAGGAGCCATCTTCAGAGATTTTTGATATGCAGCAATAACTTCATCAGACCATATTTCAGGTACAAAAGTTCCCGCTGCGGTTTTGTCTACAGTTGCGTTTGCAGTAAAAAACGCACCAGAAGTTTCACCAGCCATGTTTAATTTCCTTTATCTTACGCGCTTCTCTGCATACGCCCGACGAATTTCGGGTTCCATGCTTTGATAACGCTTAGGGTCAGTCTTCATAAGTTCAATAATATCTGCCCTTCGATAAATCTTTTTGGATGGGGTTTCAGAACTACCTTTAGCCCCACCAGTAGAAGCCTTCTTAACAGCATCTTTTCTAGCATCTTTCTCGTCTTGAACAGCAGTTTGTGACATCTGCTTAATCTGTTTCCATTGAGAAAACAAATTGTCAGCAGCTTTACTGTCATACTGTTGGTCAGCACGAGTTAGAAGCTCAATGCGAATATCATCACTCTTTACCCAGTTAATAAAATCTGGGCTTTGAATAATCTCTTGCGCGTCTGGATGTTTGTTAATCAACTCCTGCTTAGCTTGGTCTTGTCTAATCCGTAGAGTATTTTCTTGAGCCTCCCTAATAGCAGGGTGGTTCGCAATCTTACTTTCTACAGCTTTGTCAGGGTCAGCAAAAAAATCTATCTCTTCAGCAGGTTCAGGTGCTTTTGTTTCCGACTGTTTAAGAATGAAGTTATCTACTACCTTTCGTAATTCTCCAACTTCAGCGCCTTGACTTCCCAATCGGCTTTCAGCTTCTTGGTGCATCTTAGCTACTTCAGCTATCGTCTTACCTTGGTACATTGGTGCAAGTTCTGCTTCCCCTTCCGAAGTATTTACTTCTTCTTGGACAGGTTCTTCCACGCTATTTACTTCATCTACCTCTACTGGGTCAATTAGTGTTGCCATTATTAAACTCCGTTAAGACCGACTCTAGCTACCCCGAAGGACTATTGTTCGGCTGCCTTACGTTCTAATGCCATCTTCTGCTCTCTGGAACGAACCCACTTATCTGTTGCACCTGGAAAATGTCCAGAAGCGGGGTCGAGACTACACCTGACAGCAGGGATGACTCGCGTTGCTACCTCATCACATTGAGGACAATCAATCTGTTTAGTTTCACGTGAAACAAGTTTTTCATTTACATGAGCATACTTGCATATAAAATCAAACAGAATCATTGCTATCCTCTACATAATGTTCAACGGTAGACTCCATATTAAGCATGAAGGCAAGGATATTTAATTGTCCTTTACGGAAATGTAAGTCCTTGTTGTCCTTCGTTACTTCTACAGAATTTATTTGGATGGCATTATTCCTAAGCTCATCCATCAATACTTTCCAGCCCTCTGTACGAAACATATCTTTAAGAGCTTGGTAATGCTTTTCTTCCTCTCTTTCCACCCTTTGACTCCTTATTAGCTTCCTCTAGCTTTTGGATTCTTTCTTCTAAACCTTTAACGATTCCATTAATTTGATTTAGAATGTTTTGCATTTCTGTGTTAGTAATCATTGTGTCAAAGTCTTAGCTGTTTCCAGGTTAAGCCTTCTTTCCTCCAGTAGTTTGTCAGTTACTTTCATTCGCCTTTCAAACTCTTTGTCATCCTCATTGCCAGCCTTTAAGTTAGTGGCAATAGCCTTAATCCTGTCGTTCTCAAGTTCAACAGGAATAGCTTTAGTTTCTTGAGCAATCTTCTGCGCTCTAGCTGTAGATTCGGCCGCCTGCCCGTTAAGGGCGTTAGTCTGAGACTGCTGGAACTGTAGCTGTACTTGTTGTGCTATTTGAGCTGCTTCCTGTGCTTCAGGATTAGGCTGTGAGGCTTGTTGGATAACCTGAATCAATTGCTCTCTATTGGAGATGTTCATGTTATCTATAATGGATTGTATTAAAACTGGGTACAGAGGAGAGTCTGAACCCATAGTTTGTAACAGTTGTACTAATTGAGTTACTTCGTATTCCCTAGCAATAATCCCCAGAGAGGATACGACTTCAAACTTGTAATCGTTAACAGGGTAGATTTCAGGCTCAAACTGCATGTACCTGTGTGCTACTTTTGTTACGAATGGTATCAGAAAAGACTCTTGGAAGTTGATAAGAGTCCTTTTGTGCCTCTTAATAATCGCCCCAAGGGACATAGAAATCCCCGCAGCGGTAGCTTCACCGTTAATAGAGCCAGGTATCCCAGCAGAATCTATAGCTCCGGTAGCTGTTTGTACCATTTTTTGCAGTTGGTCAGCTTGAGCGAAGGTAATTTGAGAGACTTGTCCGAAGTTAAACGGCTGTAATACTTCTCTGGGGTCGCCGTTAGTTAATAATATCTTACCAGGACGGACTTCTGGCCTTGCACCCCTTGGTAAACGAGTGGCATCCATAGCCATCATAGGGTGTACAGTTAATGCTAGGGCATCTATTCTAGCCCTCAATTCAGCATCTAATGCCTTTTGTGAGTTATATCCTTTCTCACATACACCTCTACCCCAGAATCTTCCTGGAACTATATCCCAAGGAAAGGCTACGATAGGTCTATCACCCATCATGTAGGGGTTTCGTTCTACTTTAAGTAGAGTTCCACCGTTAGCAATAACGATAATACATTCAATGTAATGACCATCTTCCTCTTCAATCTCAAAGTCTTCTTCATCTTCTACGAGATATTTAGGGACTAGACCGTAGTATTTAGTAAGACGAACCTTATTATCAGGCTGGTCAATCAACTCAGGGTCAGGGTCAAGGTCGGTATCGTTATAAGCTAGGGTGATGTCAACGTCCTTGTAAACACCACTTTCTTGTAGGAGTTCTACTTGGTGATACGGGACAAATTCATCAACAGCAACACCAATAGCCTCCTCAATAGAAGTTGCTACGGGGTCAATTAAGAAGTTTTGTGGAAGAATTGGACGGAGCTTACAGACTGTTCTGTCTGCTATGTTTACTCCTACTGCCTGCATCTGCCCTTCCATTATTGGTTGGGAGGCTGGCTTCATTTCTTTTTCTTCTTGCAGCACTATTTCTGCAACGCCAGTACCATAGACGGCGGCGTTTATCAGACATTCAGCAACACCCTTTCTTGCTTTGTTTTGCTGAAAATCTCTATAAAGTTGTTCTCTAAGGAATACAACATCTTGAGGCTCACCATCCCTCAAATCATCCTTAATGTCAAAGAATCTTCCTCTTCCGAATGTAGCTTCTTCAATTTCAGCTACTGACGATTCAACAGCCTGTTGTAAGGCTGGGGATATAATCTGGCTTCTTTCTGAGTCACGGGTCTTATCTTCTGCGGAAAACTGTCCTCTCCACAGACGATTATACTCTTCAAACTTATCTTGGTAGTTATTATCAAAGTGGTCACGCCATGAGTTACACTGTTCCATAACCCAGTCTTCAACGCTTTGTAGAATTCCAAACTCTTCTTTATCAAGCATATTAGTAACCAGCTACCATATCGACCACATCAAAGTGGTCTTCTTCAAAGTCGTATGAGTAGGAGACGTTAGCCAGTTGGTCTATGTAGGCTAGAGCGTCCACCATGTCATCATGTGTTAGGGCATCAGGGAATTGAAATAATTCATCCATGAATTGAACATTCCATTCACCTTTGTTAAGGTTAATAAGGCCGTTCTCAAATCTTCCTTGTAACGCCCACATAACCCTATCTGTTTTCTTCTTGTTTCCATGGGTTAGTTCTTCAACCCTAAAGAAACGAGAATACTTCTTCATCAAGTCAGTTAATGGAGACATTACAGCTTGACGGGCTATACCTTTCTCTATACCCACAGAAATAGGTTGATAGTCCCTAACAGCCTGAAATATCTTCTGGGCAGTCTGGTCTAAAGACCACCTACCCGTAATTATATCCTTAACCCACCACCCTTGGCTACCCACCTTTACCACAGCGATAGAGGTGTTGTCAAGATTTTTGCTTTTGTTTTTCTTACCAACCTCCTCAAAGCCAGCTAAGTCAATGGCTATGTAGTAATCACCATCAGGCTCTTCCTCTGAAAATCTAACCCAGGACTCCTTAAACATCTCGGAGCCACGGGCCTCAAAGGATGCCATGAACTCCTGCCTAAAAGCGTAGGAGGACATAGATATTTTAGCTTGGTCAATCTCATTTTTTTCTAAGAGATTGTTGTCGTAGCTAGTGTAATGCCATGCTTTGAAGTTGGGGTCGCCACCTAACTCGGCTTGTTTGTAGAGGTCATAAAAATGGTTTCTACCCATTGGTGTCCCAATGAACAAAGCACTTGCCTTTAAGTCTGACAGAGCTGGGCGTAAAATCAACTCCCATACGTCAGGCTTCATGTCTGCGTATTCATCCAATACTAAGTAGGCTAGGGAGACACCCCGCATAGTCTCTGGCCTGTCAGCTCCTTTTAGTGAAATGGTAATCCCGTTAATTAGCTTAATTTGTAAGTTGTTAACGTGGGAGCCTTGAACCATGTCTCCTCCTAATTCTAAGAGGAGGTTCCACATAATATCTCTAGCTTGGCCTTGGGTAGGGGCTACATAGAAAACGTGGCCTTTGGTTGCTTGTAAGGCGTTGACTAGAAGTAAATAAGCCGCAAGACGGGATTTCCCTGTCCTACGGCCTGCTGCGACAACTTTGAATCTAGTGGGGTCGTTCCAGACTTCTTGTTGCCAATTTAATAAATTGATGTCTAAGTTCATATAGTTAAATCAAACTTAGTACCATCATGCTTTAATAGGATAAATGAAACAATTACAACAAAAGTAGAGCCAGCTTCAGGAGTTACGGTCATAGTATCTCCTTCATCCATAATTAAAAACTGACCATATTCTCCACCGTACTCAATAAAGTCTTTACTATTCAAAGATTTAGCAGATGCAAAGGCGTAAGTATCTCCTCCATTAACCCAAGCTGCGCTAAAGTTTTTAGTAGAACCCGTATTGTTAGTTACGAAGACGTTAGTAATACGCGCCTCATAACCATTTGGTACGGTCATTATGGTATTGGAAACACCACTGGTGGGGTTGTTACCAATTGTATAAAAAGTTTCTGGCCTCATTTCCTAGTCCTTGAGGTTTTCTTGGCTATCTTTTTGGGTTGTTTAGAGAATTGCTTTCCTTTTTTCGTATCTTCCCGCTTCTTTCTTGATGTTTCTTGATATTCCTTCTTAGTCAGTTTTTCCCTAGCTTTCTT
>Ga0208547_1000184_pt1 | contig 33524 bp, 36 predicted proteins | sample DEB08_DNA_5_FD_185501 | JGI IMG/M metagenome (GOLD analysis project Ga0208547, IMG submission 185501) | Aqueous microbial communities from the Delaware River and Bay under freshwater to marine salinity gradient to study organic matter... | ecosystem: Environmental > Aquatic > Marine > Coastal ...
GCAAACGGTTGGACGTCAATTGCGGCTCCACCACAGGTAAGCAGTGCAACACCGAGCACGGTTGATCAAGATGCTACAACACAGACTGTTGTTATCACAGGTACAAACTTTGAACAAACTGTTCTTGTGTCAGTTATTGGTAACAGTGGTGCTGAATATCCTACTTCAAGTGTAACTAGAGATAGTTCATCACAGATTACAATTACATTTACAGGTGCAAACAGACTACAACAATCAGACGAACCGTATGACGTTAGGGTTCAAAACGGTACAGGTTTAAGTAGTATCTTAGGTGATGCTATCGATGTTGAAGCACCACCGGTATTCAGTACAGCAACTAACTTAGGATCATTGTTTGAAGGACAAGCAATGAGTAACTTGAGTATTACCGACACGGTAGCGGCAACTGACCCAGACAACGCAGGTGCTGTAACATATAGATTTTCAAATGCGGCCGGCGAAGGTAGTAACTATGGTAGCGGTAGTATTGTAGGTGCTACTATTAACTCAACAACTGGACAAATTGGCGGTACTGCTCCTAGCGTAGCAAACGATAGTGTTATTAACATTACTATTTGTGCTGTTGATACAGCAGGTAAAGTTGGAAGCAAAGACTTTACATTTACTTCACGTAACAACGCGGCACCACAGTTTACAAACGTATCTAATAACCAAACATTTAACTTTAACACAATGGCTTCATTTAGCACAGACATTGATGCTAGTGATGCGGCACACGCTGTTACAATTTCAGCACCAAGTGGCGGTTTGCCAAGTGGACTAAGCATTGCTTCTAACGGTGTTGTTAGTGGTACGGTTGATTGGTCAACACTAAACGGTGCTTGGAATCAAAACTATGCAACCACTATTAGAGCAACAGATACAACACTAGGCGATTTTACAGATATTACACTTAATTTTAGACCTGCCAACAGTTACTACTATAGACAGGTTTACAGTTGGGGTTACATCATTGGTGGATATATTAACTCTAACCCATGGAGAGCATCACACAGAGTTCAGTTCTCAAACAACAGTTATACTGGCTTAGGTGATAGATGTAACAGACCGGGTGCTTACTTCTCAGGTTCACACAGTGATAACCACTTGTATGGTTATGGTATGGAGGGAATGGGAGCAAGTTCATTCGTTTGTGGATTTAACATGTTCTCTGAATCAGAATCACAAAACGGTAACCTAGGTGTTAACTACGATGACGGTGGTACAATGTCAAATCACGGTGGATATGTAGGTACTCCTGCAAACTATACAACAACAGGAAACAACACAAACACTGTTAGACATACATTCTCAAATAACAGTTACTCACAGGTACAAGGTAATAACGCTTCAAACAACTACGGTAATGCGTTTGAAGATGATACTAGAGGTTATGAGTGTTATGGAGCACAGTTCTTTAACTTCTCAAATGAAACATATTCCGGCGGTATGAGTAGACCTGGTGGTTCAAACCAAGCACACTCTAAGTCAATGAGTACAAAACAAGGATTTGCACTAGTTGAAGATGCTGGTAACTCATCAAGTAACTATACAAGATATAATTTCTCAAACAACAGTAACCAAGGTGGTTACACAAGTAAACCACAAACTTGTGGTGAAACAAACTACATGGAAGTTCAAGAATGGGGTTACGGCGGAGGTTGTTGTGGATCAAGTTGTCAAAACGGTTGGTTCTGGTACCAACACTACACAAATGGTTCTAGAAACTTCCTTGGTAATTTTGACAGAGGAATGAGTTCAGGAGACGGTGGATCAAGGATTGCATAATGTACATATTATATAGAAAATCAAGACACGATATTGACCCAAGATTTAGATTCTTAGATCAACAGTACGGCTTATGTTTAGTGGAAGTAGTCAACGAAGAATGGATTGACTGGACAGAGGGAGATCCTGTAATTGTTCCTGATGTAGTTGCGGCACGTTACAATGATTTTGGACGTCCTGAATACAAGGCATACAGAGATCAACACGGTAATGAATTTCCTACCAAGATGGGATTAGAAGGCGAAAGCACAAAAGTTAAAAGACCATATACAGAAGATGAAGCAAAAGCAAGTTTAGAGTATATGAAAATCTTTATGACTGCTCGTGTTAAGAGCATTTTTCAGGAACGTTTTGAAAAACTTCAAAAATCTAGTAATACACTAGAAACTAGCACATGGGCACAACAACGTAAAGAAGCAGAAGCAGGCGGCGGTCCGTTGTTAACTGCTATCGCTCAACAACGCAAAATTACACAAGAAACATTAATTGCCAAAGTACTTGCAAAAGCACAAGCATATGATACTGCGGTAGGCGAATTAGTAGGACAACAGCAGAAGCACATTGATGATATTAAACGCTGTGAAACTATTAGGGCCGCGGCGCATGTTGCAGATGAAAAATTTGGAATTATGCCTCATCCGGATTTTCAACCGTATAAAAACGGTGACTTTAAAATCCACATCTAATCACAATAGCACAGTATACGTTTAAATAGTGCATATATACTATTATGCACAAAGGAGTCATTGATGGCAAATAATAAGGTTGATAAAGAAAAATATTTGGATAGTTACAACACCCCCGACGATATGCGTTTTGATATGAGCGAATATGTTGATGTTCGTGTATCGTCTGATGAAGATGCTGAACTAATCAAGTATCTATCAAACGAAACAACAGCATATAGTGGTACACAGATTGAAGCATTTGTTGTAAACAGTGAAGTTACTGATCATAGAAAAATTAGACAAATTGCAATTGAAATTAGACAACGTATGGTTTCTTTGGGTGACAATAAATGGCAAATTAAAAAAGCAGAAAATAGAATTAAAAAACTTAAACGATTGATTGAGAACGAAGAAGACGATCTCGAAATTGAACTATTCGAAGAAGAAATTCAAAAAGCACGATTTGATATTGCATATACTCAGCAAAATATGTTGCAAAACGAAGTTGAAATACAAAGATTTCTAGATGTTCTTAAAAAGATTAATCCTAATGGTAAAGAAAGCACTATGCATATGCTTGAACACTACAAGGATAATTGGGAAGAAAAAGAACAAGAATATTGGTCACAACGTATGGCAAAACAAGCCATGATGGATATGATGACCATGGGTAAGATTTCCAGCGGTAATCTTGAAAGTATTATGGGTATGCCTCTTCCGATGCAAAATAAAACTATTGCACAAGCGATTGCAAATGCCGCACAAATGGAAAAAGGCATTATGGGAATTCAACACAAAGTTCGTGGATTACTTGCAGAAGCAGAAAAAGATAATCCAAACGGAGATCTACCACACTTGCTAGGACTTGATGGAGATTACGGCGGTGAAAAAACTAAAACTCAATTAAAAATCGGAGTTGACGAAAACAATGGCATTAAAGCGATTGATAATAAACCAAGTTCCTGATTACGAAATTGGGGATTGGGAGTTACGTGTCCAACGTATGAATACGTGCTATAATTGCGAACATATGGACCTTATGAATTGGGGACAAGAACGCGGTGAAGAGTATACCTATCAACGTATGGTTTGTGAAGCATGTAGTTGTGTTTGTTGGCCACTAACAAGTATAAACAAAGAGGCCGGATGTCCTTACAATAAATGGGAAGTATCAAATGCAAAGTGGCGAAGAATGCAACAAGAGCAAGAAAAAGATTTTTAGTATACCACTAAATCCAAAACTTACCACGGAACAGTTTACAAAGTTCTATGATGAAGTTGCAAAATACAAAGATTACATATACGATATCTACTTTACAAGTAGAGTACCTCCATTTGTGCAAGATGCAATGGGAGATGTTTTTGATGGAAATCAAGCAAATGATTTAATTCATAATGCTATGATATTTCAAACACAATTAGGTATTCCTCTTAGTGCTACATTTAATAACATAGAATGTCCTCCACGTGAAGATATGTTAGACATGTGGATTAAAAACTTCCGTCCGCTGTATGATGCTGGCATAAGAACTGTTACTTTACCGCATACCATATGGTTACTTAGTGGTAAAATACAAAGAGAGTATCCAGAACTTTTTATTAAAAATACTATTTTAAGAAATGTACAACGTCCAAATGAATTAGTCGAACTAGTAAAAGCAGGATTTAGTTACATTAACTTAGATAGAGATCTAATGCGTGATCGTGAACGTTTGTTAGAAATGAAACGTGCAAAAGAATACTGCATTAAAAAGTATGGCAGAGACATTAAGGTAAGTTTATTAGCCAATGAACACTGTTGGGGTAACTGTCCTGTACAAGACGAACACTTTCAATATAACAATACAAGACGCACACCCTTTGAACCAACGTATTTTATGACTCCATTAAGTCAATTTACCTGTCCTGCATGGGATAGACGTGATCCTGGGTATGAGTTAAAGAAAGCAAACTTACCACCATGGAGAGAAGACTGGGTAGAGTTTATTGACGAACTTGGCATTGATGTATTCAAGATGCACGGTCGTGAACATATTCCAAGATTGTTTGAAACAATGCAAATAATCAAAAATTTTGCTGAAGGCAAAGAATTAATGTGGGATACTTTTGACGATTATATCGATGATATGAAACTTGAAGGTACTCCAATTAATAACTGGCGCAAAAAAATTAAAACTTGTAAGTTTGACTGTTGGGACTGTAACTACTGTGAAAAAGTTGTTGTAGGAAAATCAAGACATAGATTTATTGAGCATATTAAGACCAGTTTAGAAAAAGCAGAAAAGGGCGAAAGCAAAATAAGTCCAGCAACTCTTAAAATTCCTGGCTTAACAAGCAATAAGATTAAACACTTTATGAACAATATGCTTAGTGCAAGCGATGCACGTTACGTTGAAATTGGCAGTTTTCATGGTGCAATATTTGCAAGTGCTATTGACGGAAATTATCAAAGTGCGGCTATTGCAATTGACAATTTTTCAAATCCTGAAATTGAACCAATGCGTGATATTCCAGGATGGACAGCAGAACAAGGAAATCCAAAAGATATATTAGAAAAAAATATTGCTAATCAAGGTAATATACTTGCTAAAATAGTAGACAAAGATGCGTTTACAGTTGTTGAAGAAGATTTAAACTTTAAGATTAACATGATGTTTTACGATGGTGATCATTCATACGAGTCGCATATTAAAGTATTAGATCATTATTATGATATGTTTGATCCTATCTTTGTTTATGTTGTAGATGACTGGAATTGGGGACAAGTAGAACAAGCAACACTTGAAGGCATTGCACAAAAGAATTTAAAAATAAGACATCAGCATATTATAAACACAAAAGGTGAAGATCCTGATGACTATTGGAATGGTATTGGTATCTTTGTATTAGAAAAACAAGATGGATAAAGTAATCAATAGTATCTGTATACTAGGCGGTGGTACAAGTGGTTGGCTTACTGCAAGTCATTTAACATACAACTTACCCCCACAAGTAAAAATTACACTTATAGAAAGTACCAAGATAGGTACTATTGGTGTTGGAGAAGGAACGCAACCTTTTACTACAGCATTTTTATATGAGTGTGGATTAAAGCCTGAAGATTGGATGAAAGGTTGTGACAGCACTTACAAACTTGGAGTTGAACTTGAAGGTTGGGCAGATGTACCTATATTTGTAGACAATGATACCAGCGATACCGCGGTATTAGGTAACGGTGTAATGATGCATGATTACATACTAGGTACAAAGAAAACAAAACAAGAATTTGTTGATTGGATTCCAAGTTATCAACTTGCACGTAATAATAAATCTCCAAAATTAGACGATCCAAGATTAGATTTTACATACGGACTTAACGGACAAAGTTGGGACGCAGTACATTTTAGAGCGGATAAAATTACAGAAACACTTAAACGCTCTTGTAAAGATAAACTAGAATATTATGACGACGAAGTAGTTAAAGTAAACGCCGACGATACTGGTATTACAGGATTAGAAACAAAAAACAACGGCACACTTACAGCAGACTTGTATATAGATTGTACAGGTTTTAAAAGTATGCTGTTAGAAGAAACACTACACGAGCCTTTTATAAGTTTTAAAGATACTCTTATTTGTGACAGAGCAGTTGCATTACCTAAAGAATATAATGCAAACAGACGCGAAGCAATGCACCCTTACACCAAAGCAATAACAATGGATAGTGGTTGGCGTTGGCAAATACCTACATGGAGTAGAATTGGTAATGGCTATGTTTATTCAAGTAAACACTGTACACCCGAACAAGCAGAACAACAACTACGTGATGCTATAGGTGAACACGATGCACAAGCAAATCATTTGCACATGAAAATAGGAAAACACAAAAATATTGCCGTAAAAAATGTTTATGCTGTTGGACTAAGTGCAGGATTTGTTGAGCCTTTAGAAGCAACAGGTATTACATTTACAACAAAGGCAGTACAAAATCTAACTAGAATAATATTACAAAAAAATGGAATGTATAACAATGATAGCAGAGAATATCTCAGTAGAGAATTTGAAACTATGATTGACGAAATACATAATTTTATCTTCATACACTATGATCTATGTCATAGAAACGATACCGAATTTTGGAAAGATGTGCATAGTATTAAACAACCACCTGGCGTAGAAAAAATTTATAGAATGTTTAAACCAGCACCTCCTCCTGCACTACATATGAAAGGGTACTTTGATATGTTTCATGTAGGGCAATGGTTTGAATTGTTATTCCTAATGGGATTCTATGATGATACTAATTTAGAAATAACAGATGCTGTTAAAAAGTACGGTGAATTATCCTACAATCTCTACAAAACAAAAACAGATGCACAGTTACAAGCCTTTCCTAATCATGCATTATATTTGAGAGATTGGTACAAATGATTAGTGATTGGATCGGCACGTGGAATGTAGATGATTTAAATGAATGGAGAAAGAAAATTGATTCTTTTTTCAATCATAAAGTTGAATGGCATTCTGTAATATGTTGGAAAAATGCAAAAGAAAGATTTGTGTATAAAAATCTTAATATGTTGCACCCAGACACAATACCAGATTTAACATCAAAATTTCCAGACTGTTTTTATTTTATTGTACAGTCAAAGTCTATGCTAGAATGGGGGAAAACACGTGATATTAATAAAGTTTTTCCAACTAAACAATTAATTGGTAACGTTGAAATACCTGATTTATTAATTGACAACGATGATAATCAATTAATATTTGAAATAGATGCCAACCACTTTACTACTAGAAAAACATTTAGTTTAATTAATTTAAACAATGAAGATATGTTTATTACAAAAACACAAAATGTTTTAATTGATTTTGAAAATAAAAACTTTATTAGTAATATTATAGATGGTGAACAAAAATATAATCACCATTTATTAACGGGACAATGAAATCCTTTTACCTTTGTTTTTAAAGGTACAATGCACCAACACTGTTTACACATTTGCATTTCTTTGCTATAGTGTTCGCATTTTAAACAAGTTTCAACCCTTGCTTTATGCTCTTCTTCGTTGCATAAAATATCGGCTTTTAATTTAGAAAGTTTGTTTTCGAATTTTTCGCCAAACAAGTCAGCAAACCAACTCATACTAATAAATCCAGTACAGTTTGTAATTTGTCTTTTATTGATTTGTTTTGAAGTGTATTACGTAATCCTACGTGCAAAGGTTTTGGCCAACAGTTTACATTAGTCCAAGCATACCCACTATGTTCGCCGTTTAGTGTAGGAATAAATTCGCTATCAACAATAGCAAGGTATGTATGAAAGAAAAATTTACTATCATTTGATGTAAACATTTCTAAAGGAATAACTTTTTTAATAGGTGGCGTTTTACCAACTTCTTCTGAAATTTCACGTTCTAGTGCTTTCCAAGGAGTTTCATTTCCTTCTGCCATACCTCCAACAAGACCCCATTGCCCGGCTGTCTTTGTTTTTGTACGTTCTAGGAATAAAAATCGTTTGGTATTACGTGCATAAAATAGTGCACCACTACAAACAATGTTTCGATCTTTTTTTAAAGTACTAGTCTCCATGATCCTTTTAAATATTCACCTTCATAACTTTTTAACCAAGTTCCAGCACTATTAGTATATTTGTACTGTACCCCTGTGTATGTATTAGTTATGTAGACAGGATCTTGTGCCTGACTAGAATCGGCACGTTCGTCGTTTGCACTAGCATCAAAAGTTATTTCCCAATTTGAGCCATTCCAGGTAATAATGTCATTAGCACCTGCTTGCAATACTGTTCCGTTGGCATTTTGCCAAGCATTCATATTAGCATCACTGCTATCATTTTTAAGATGCTCATGAATATCATTTAAAATTAGATATCTTGTTCCTGCTGTTAATGAATTAGTGCCAGGGTTAAATGTTAGCGGATCAATAATAGCATCTACTGTTCCTCTACTAGCAATGCTGTCGCTTAAAATTGTATTTTCGGGGACTGTATCACTATCAAAACTTAAAACTATTTGTGAATCATCTGTTGGATTTACACTTGCAGTTGCTACAATTTCACTACCGTCTTCTTTTGCTAATCTTACAGTTGATAAACCTGCTCGAAATTTACCCGGATATTGATCCAACAGTTTATACCAACTTACCGCTTCTCCGGTTCTAGTAAACTCTCCTGCTGTTGGTTCATTTACACCTTCTCCTGGAGAAAGCAATTTAGCAGTATTGTTTAGCACCAACAATCCAAAATTTCCTGGTGTAACATTAACTGTTGCAATTGGTACTGCGGCATCTATAATTCCGTCGCTAATACTTCCTGTTTCATCAAATACACTCATCACAATTTTTTCAATTACTCCCAACTGCTTAATCTTAGCAGGTGGAGTTAACCATATAGGCATTGTAAACGTAAGTTCGCCGATATCAATTTCTGTATCAACACCCTGAGGAATAGTTCTTGTGCTAAAGTTAACATTTGCTAATTCGATTAAACTTAAACTAGTCCAATCAATATAGTTTGCTGTACTTTGTATTTCTAAACTAGGATTGAATAGTACAAGCATCTGTTCCATTAATTGTAATTTTTGATCTGTATTTGTTGACCAAACATCACATTTCATTTGCAAATTAAATGGTACAGGCATTAACCTTTCTACGGTATAGCCAGGTCCTTGTCCATCGGTATATTGCTGTGTTGTTTCGTCAAAATCTCTTTCACGTAAATGAATCTTTGAAACGTGTGTTGGATTTTGTACTCTATCTCTAGCGTAATCTAATCCTGTAATATAACAACTCACCCTTGGAGCACTAATAACTTTGTTTTCTGAATTGTCTCTAATGATATGTGCAACTTGACGTGTTAGATTACCATAGGTTGCTGGAACTTTTCGTAGTGTTCCTGCACTATCCTTGTAACTAAAGTTACTCATAACACGAATAAACTGTGTTACAAATCTTCTAATCTGTCCATCATAAAAATGTTGCATTACTGTTTAACCTTTGTATTCTTATCGTTGTAACGTCTTGGATTATTATGTGCTGGAGCATAATAAGTTTTACCTTTTTTTGTAATCTTCTTTAGTCCTACAACTTTTTCTGTTCCGTCTATTGGTATACCCCAAAACTCACGCAGTCTCATTAATTATCCGCCTTAGGTTTAAGTGCCTGTGACAATGATTGCTTTTCATTAACCGTTTTGCCACCAATTGTGTTAGTATTGGTGTTATTAACAAACGTTCCAACTTGACTTTTAGCATTGTCGCTTGTTGCAGGTTCAACCCTTAAATTATCTTCAAATTTAACCCAACGTTTTCCGTTATATCTAAACAATCTGTTAGGAAAATAATCTGTTCTCAAATAAAATTCTCCTTCTGTAGCACTTTGAGGGAATTGAGCACCAAACCCGTATGGCGCACCGTTTGGTGGAACACCATCGTCTGTAAGATAGCCAACATAAAAGTTTTGTGTTGGGGTTTTTAATGTAGGTCTACTTGAACCATCATCATTAATAGCAACATTTCCTTCTGCATCAGTTGGAACAACAAAGTATTGTTTAGTTTCATATCCTGCTTTTACAGGAGTATTAGCATCGCCTGTGATATCTTCGTTTGCTTGATTAAGAATTGCTTGATTAATTTGCATTTCTTTTTCGTATGTACTAAGAACATCTCTAACAGTGCTACCTGTTCCTTCGCCTGAATCCTTATCAAATATTTCTTTAAATTCTTGGCTGTCCATAATTGGTTTACACTTACATCTATATAAGTGTGGGTACCAAGTTTGTGAAAATCCTTCTGCACTTCTGTTTACGTCTTCGATTACATAATAGCGTTTTAATGCCACCTTGAAATCATTAAGTGCGTATTCGTCTTTTAGATGTGGAAGTTCTAAAACATCACCACTCATTAGTTTTCTTCCCAATGCTTCTACACTGGAATTAATATGGAAAGTAACAAATATGGTATCATTCTGTAAAAACATACCAAATTGACTTAGATCAAAATCCAAGTCCTGTACGTTGTAAATTCCTCTAATTACATACACATCATCGGAATACTTTCTATCCCTGTTTTCTAAAAACAGCAGATCCTGTATTTTTGTCTCTGGTATGTCATTTGTACCATAGGGTTGGCTAGGAGTGCTTTTATCCACTCCTGGGTCAACTGGCCCTAGGTATTTGTGTATGAATATGTCAGTACCGCCGACCTGAAATGCTTCATTAACATTCTTGTCAATAAAGCGATAATCAGCGGATTTCTCTGGTTTATATAAACTTAATCTTGGCATCGTAATAGTATTTATTGAATAAATATGTTTAACAAAGGAAACTTATATGAGTGATCTAGACAACAAAAAGCAACAAATTTTTAACTATGTCCGCACTATGCTAGGTGATGGCATGATTGATGTCGAACTTGATCCAAATCATTACGAAGTAGCACTTGAAAAAGCATTGGGCAAATACAGACAACGTGCTGAAAATGCCGTAGAAGAAAGTTATGCTATACTACAATTACAGGAAGATACCAATGATTACATTCTTCCAAACGAAGTAATGGAAGTTAGAGAACTGTTTAGACGTTCAATTGGATCTAGATCAGGTGGCGGAGATGGTGGTACATTATTTGAACCGTTCAACTTGGCATACACAAATACATATCTTTTAAGTTCAACACAAATGGGCGGACTTTCAACTTACTATGCTTTTGCTGGATATCAGGAACTAGTAGGTAAAATGTTTGGTAGTTTTATTAACTTTAAATTTGAGCCTGTTACTAAAAAACTAACCATTATGCAACGTCCTAGAAGTGATGAACAAATTCTTATGCAAATTTATAATCAACGCCCGGACTTTAATTTACTATCCGATCCATATGCAGGACAGTGGTTAAAAGATTATACACTAGCGGTAAGCAAATACATGCTAGGCGAAGCAAGAGGTAAGTTTGCTACAATTTCAACACCTCAGGGCGGAACTTCACTAAATGGTGATGCACTTAAAGCAGATGCCACAGCCGAAATGGAGAAACTGGAAATGGAATTGTCGAATTACGTAGATGGATCTAAACCATTATCTTTCGTAATTGGCTAAAAACCTCTTGACTTTCCACATTAATGACTATACAATTTAAGGATACTTTTTCGAAAGGATCTTTTATGATAATTGGTATTTGTGGGTTAATTGGTTCAGGTAAAGGAACCGTGGCAGACTTCTTGGTAGAGCAAAGAGGCTTTACAAAAATATCATTTGCAGATAAACTTAAGGACGGTGTTGCCAGTGTATTCGGTTGGGATCGAGAAATGCTAGAAGGCAATACAGATGACTCACGTGCTTGGCGTGAAAAAGTGGATCCTTACTGGAGTACAGAACTTGGTAAACCTGTAACTCCTAGACTAGTACTACAACTGTTTGGTACAGATTGTATGCGTAATGGCTTCTATGATGGTATATGGGTAAGCCTGGTAAAACAGCAATTACTTGCACATCCTGAAACAGACTTTGTTATTCCTGATGTTCGTTTTGAAAACGAAGCAGAAATGATACGTTCTATTGGTGGTAAACTATGGCGTGTTAAACGTGGCCAAGAACCTGAATGGTGGGAAACAGCACAAACAGAAATGCGTCAAAAAGCCGCTCAAAAAGAATCAAAAGGTATTGTTGTATCACGTAAAATGGAGGACAAATATCCCCAAGTACACGTATCAGAATGGGCATGGGCAAACGTGGACTTTGATGCTGTTATTGAGAACGACAGTAGTGTTGAGTTTCTTAAAAATCGGGTGTTAAGTCACCTTGTTTCCAAGTAAATCCTTCTTTGTGTAGTATGCGTTGACAGTTAGCACAAACTGTTTTAAGATTGCTATGCCTACAGTTTGTTAATTTTCCGTCTATATGATATACTGCAAACTGTTCTGTGTGTTTGCTTGTAAACCCACACTTATCACACTTGTCCTTTTGTCGGTAACCAATTTGATACCATAGTGGTATGCTTGGTGTTCTACCTCTAGCACACTGTTCACACTTAGATCTGTAATAGGTTGTACGACCCTTTTTGTAGTTTACTGCACAGGGTCTAGATTTGCACGTTTTACATAATGGTCTGCTCATAATTGTATTTACCCGCCCTTTTCCCTACCTTTTTCGCTGTATATAATACCGCATTTTTGGTTATCGTGGCTAAATATGTTTAAGAACTTAAAAAAGGAGTAACAAGATGGCACTTACATCACCAGGAGTAGAAGTTAGCGTAATTGACGAAAGTTTTTATACGCCAGCCGCGGCATCTACAGTTCCACTAATTATTGTAGCGACTGCCGCTAACAAGCCAAATGGCGCAGGTACAGGAACAGCACAAGGAACGCTTCAAGCGAATGCTGGTACACCTTACCTTATTACATCACAAAGAGAATTAACAGAAACGTTTGGTACACCAACGTTCTACACAGATTCATCTAATAACCCATTGCATGGTAACGAACTTAATGAATACGGATTACAATCTGCTTATTCATTTTTAGGCGTTGCTAACAGAGCATACGTTGTTAGAGCAGATGCCGATCTAGGAGAACTAGTAGGCAATTCAAGTGCACCTGCAGGTTCACCCGCAGACGGCACTTATTGGTTAGATTCAAATGATTCATTATTTGGTATTTTTGAATGGAACAGAACAACACAAAAATTTACTAACAAGGTTCCTTTAGTTCTTAACTCGGTTACTCAACTTGTTGGTGATGTTGCTAGTGGTGATCCAAAAGCAAGCGTAGGTGCAAAAGGTGATTACGCTGTTGTAACTGCTAGAACTTCAAATGATGCTTATTACAAAAATGCTGACAACCAATGGGTTAAAGTAGGTTCAACTACAAGTTCAAACATTGCGGCGGCAACTGGTTCACAATCAACATTTACTTCAGATAGTTGGAGTTCAAGTTGGCCAGCAATCGTTGGTACAGTATCTAATCCAACTTTAAACAATGGACAAGGTTTAATAATCAACGGAACAAGTGTTACACTTTCAGGCACAACAAACAGTGCGTTAGCACAAGCAATTAACGGTGCGGCAATCACTGGTGTTGGTGCAAAAGTTACATCAACAGGTGTGCTAGAAATTTACACTGACGGAACTTCAAGTTCAGATGGCACTACAGACGACGGTGCTATTATTATTGAAGATTTAGGTGGCGGAACACTTAAAGCAGATGCAGGTATTACTGCAACTTATTATCCTTCACCAGCAACACAAATTTCAAGACACTCAAGTGTTCCAACTTGGAAATCAACTGACACAGTTACAGTTGCAGGAACAGCAAGAAGTGGCATTAGACCAAGTGGTAGTGTTTGGTTCAAAACAACTACACCAAACCTCGGTGCTAATCTAAAACTTCAAGTATGGAACAACAGTTTAGGCGTTTGGTCAACAGTTAGTTCACCAATCTACGGCACTAGAGAAGAAGCAGTAAAAGAAATTGATTCAACTGGCGGAACATTAATTCCAGCAGGTACTGTATTTGCTAATGCAAACTACACTGGTAGATCAACAACAAACGATTCAACAACTGGAGTTGAGAAACTTGTTAACTTTAAATTATACAGAAGAGTTACAAGTTCACCAACTACTGTTACTGGTACAGAACAGGGTGCTAACCCAACTGTAACAGCAAACCCAGGTTATAACACAATGTCTATTGCAGAAACAGTAGCAGGTTCGAGTGTATTCTCAACTGCAAAAACTGTTACTGTAAGTGGAACAACTGTTGAAGATATTGCAAGTGCAATTTCAGCGGCAGGGTTTACTAACATCTCAGCAAGCGTATCAAATGGTTACTTAACTATTAGTCATGCACTTGGTGGTGAAATTAAAATTACAGATGCTAACGGAATTTTAGCAACAGCAGGATTTACAACTTGGTCAAGATCAAACGCTGGCGTAGAATCAGGAACACAAAACTACTATGCCGCAGGTTCTGACAATGATCACGGTATTGTAATTTCAAACTGGAAACCACTTGTTTATGAAGCAAGCGATAATGCTCCTACAGCAGTACCAGTAGATGGTACATTATGGTACGACACAACTTTAGATGCTGTCGACATTATGGTACACGATGGTTCTAAGTGGGTAGGTTACTTAAACTATGGTCCAACAGCAGGTGCAACCGATCCTGCAGGTCCAATTGTTTCAGCAACTGCTCCAGCGAAGACAGGCGGACAATCAGATGGTACTGATCTAGTAGAAGGTGACATTTGGGTTTCAACTGCTAACGTTGATGAGTACGGTGCAAAAATTTATCGTTGGGACAACAACGCAACTGAATGGGTTGCAATTGATGTTACAGATCAAACAACTGAAGACGGTATCTTATTTGCAGATGCACGTTATGGTGCTTCAGGCGCAACAGGTGATACAGCGGCAACTATTAAAGACTTGCTAAGTTCAAACTATGTTGATCCAGACGCTCCAGATCCAGCATTATATCCAAGAGGTATGTTGCTATGGAATACAAGACGTTCAGGATTTAACGTTAAGAAATTTGTAGCAGGACACATTGACATTACTGCTAACAGTGGTAAAAACACACGTTACCTTAATGAGTCAATGGCAAGTTACAAAACTAACCGTTGGATTGGTTGGAACACAACTAAAGAAGATGGTTCAGGATTATTTGGTAGAAAGGCACAGCGTCAAACAGTTGTTGCGGCCCTACAAAGTGCAGTAGACACTAATGATTTATTACGTGATGAAGAAACACGTAACTTTACATTGTTAAGTGCTCCTGGATATCCAGAACTAACAAACAATTTAATTAATCTAAACGTTGATAGAGGCTTAACAGGATTTGTTGTTGCTGATACTCCATTTAGATTACAGCCAACTGCAACTGCTTTACAAAATTGGGGCAATAACACAGCAAGTGCTTCAGGAGACGGTGAAGAAGGTGCTGTAAGTTATGACGAATACATGGCAATGTTTTATCCATCAGGATTAACAACTGACGTAAGCGGAAACAATATTGTTGTTCCACCAAGTCACATGATGTTGAGAACTATTGCAATAAGTGATGCGGTATCGTTCCCATGGTTTGCACCGGCAGGTACAAGACGTGGTGGAATTACTAATGCATCAAGTGTTGGGTACATTGACAGCGAAGGCGAATTTAATGCTATTGCATTAAACGATGGCATCAGAGACACGATGGCTGGTGTTAAAATTAACCCATTAACATTTATCACAGGAAGTGGACTTGTTAACTTTGGTCAATATACTAGAGCAAGAAATGCTAGTTCATTAGACAGAATTAACGTTGCAAGATTAGTTGCATACTTAAGACGTCAAATGACATTGCTTGCTAAACCATTTATGTTTGAACCAAATGATAAAATCACACGTGATGAAATCAAACAAGCAACTGAGAGTTTATTACTTGAACTTGTAGGTCAGAGAGCATTGTATGACTTCTTAGTTGTGTGTGATGAGACAAACAATACACCTTCAAGAATTGATCGAAACGAACTATACGTAGATGTAGCGATTGAGCCAGTAAAAGCAGTGGAATTTATTTACATTCCATTACGTTTAAAGAACACAGGTGAAATTGCAACTTTGGGCAATTCATAATGGTGATAAATAACTATATACAAGGAGCAAATTAGATGGCTATTTCAAGTTTAAGCAAATTTACAGTTCCGTTGGCGAGTGACCAGTCAGCAAGTTCACAAGGCTTGTTGATGCCGAAACTAAAGTATCGCTTCCGTGTTACTTTAGAAAATTTTGGTGCTGGTGCTCCTAACATTGAACTAACAAAACAAATTATCGATGTAACGAGACCAAACGTAAACTTTGAGTCAATTGCACTAGATGTGTACAACTCAAAAGTTTACTATGCTGGTAAGCACACATGGCAACCGATTACAATCACAGTACGTGATGACGTAAACAATGCTGTGAGCAAATCAGCGGGTCAACAGTTACAGAAACAGTTCGACTTCTTTGAACAATCAAGTGCGGCATCTGGAATTGATTACAAATTCAAAACTAGAATCGAAATCCTAGATGGTGGTAACGGTGCAAATGCACCAGGAGTGCTTGAAACTTTTGAATTGGTTGGTTGTTTTGTACAAGACATCAACTACAATCAGTTAACATACAGTGATTCAAATCCAGTTGACATCACAATGTCAATACAGTATGATAACGCTATCCAAACAAATGGTGCAGGACAACCAAATGGTATTGGTACAGCGATTGGTAGAACAATTAGAACGTTAGCAACAGGCTAATATTTTATTACATAGTCATCTATAAGGTCGGTGACGTTAAAAATCACCGACCTTTTTTTGCGACTAAATAATAGTATGGCAAACGGACTTACAAAATTTCTCGGTAGTATTGGAAACGGCATACTCGGCGGCAACGGCGATATGCGTGATCATGCCCATGCGGCAAGATTGTTTACTGACGACTTTATGGCGTTAGCACCGAAGGTTGAATTCTTATATCATGTATTTTTTGATATTAATCCGATAGCAGTAAGATCTCCAGGAAACTTTGGATGGTCAAAAACAGAACCTAGGATTGAAGCAGGCATGTTAGTTAAACAATGTCAAGTACCTGGAGTGCAAATTAATACAGAAACTAAAAATCAATACGGTAAAAAAACAAACATTCAAACGCAAGTTCAATATCAACCTGTACAGATAACTTTCCACGATGATCACTCAAATTTAATAAGTGGTATGTGGCAACAATATTTTAAAAACTACTATGCAGATTCTAATTATCCAGACGAGTTAGCACAGCAACCTACATATTCAGCCGTTGATAATGTTTGTCGTCCTAATCAAGCAAATAAGATGTCGGCATATCAGTTTGGATATCACAGTTGGATATCTGTGCAATTTTTTAATCGTATTTCAATATATCAATTGAGTCAACATAGATTCTATGAATATACTTTAATTAACCCTATGATTTCAAGTTGGCAAGGTCCGAATCTTAATAGTGCAAGTAGTCAACCTACTGAAAATACAATGCAAATAATATACGAAGGTATAAAATATGCAGAAGGAAGAGTAGAAGTTGGTAAGCCTGATGGATTTGCACAACTACATTACGATACAACACCGTCACCGTTATCATTATTGGGAGGTGGTACAGCATCATTGTTTGGTAACACTGGTGTTATAGCAGGAGGCTTGGATGTGTTCGGTGATATTGCTAGTGGTGATTTTACATCTAGTCCCGGAGCATTTCTTGGAACTCTAATTAAGGGTGCTAATGTACTTAAAAATGCAGACAGGCTAACTAAAGAAGGTGTACGAAACGAAGCATTTCAAATTGGACAAAAGGCAGTAACACAAACAATAAATCAACAAATTAGAATTCCTGCATCAGATCAGCAAAAAGGATCTCTTACAACACCTACACTTTCTTGGCAGGACGTTAAAGAATTTGGAAGAGTTATAATAAATCCTAAAAATGATAAATTAGTCACAACAAGGATCGACGAAACAAGTTACTCTTATAATGAAAATGATGGCACAAATGCTGGGGAACGCAAATAATCATGCAAACATATTCAAATTTACCAATCGACGATCAAATTAAAAAAAATGATAGTGCGATAGATACAAAAAGATTTTTTGAAAATTATAATAAACAAGAACTTCAATTTCAAGCAAGTGAAAGCGATGCTGTTATTGCATTTTTCACAAAACGTGGAATGGAAGAAAGTGCCGCTAAAAGTGTTGCATTTATTTTTTTAAGACAATGTAAAATCGATGGGGTAAATCCTTTTGAATTAATATCAAAATTAAAAAATTTAGAAGGACAAGGAAACACACTTGATAATGTTATCGGTGAAGTATTAAATGTTAATAGAATTAAAACATCAGCACTTGGTTCAAAAGTAGACCCTGCTGTAACTAATCCTGCCAAGAGGAACATCGTTGCATAATGGCTCGCTTAGGAAACTTTGCCCGTGGCAAATTTGAACTAAAAAATCCTGACAAGTACATAGGAACTAAAACTCCTTTGTATCGTTCAAGTTGGGAATGGCACTTTATGAAAATGTGCGATGAACATCCTGCTGTTGCAAAGTGGGCAAGTGAAAGCATAAAAATTCCTTATAGAAATCCCCTAGACGGAAAGTATACCATATATGTTCCTGACTTTTTTATCGTGTATGCAAACAAGTCTGGAAAGACACGTGCTGAGATAATCGAAATCAAACCAGAAAATCATACAGTTAAAGAAAACGTTGGCAATAGTGCATACAATCAAGCCAACTATATTAAAAACAAAGCAAAGTGGGAAGCGGCCGCGGCATACTGTAAACAAAACGGTATTCAGTTTAGGGTTATAACTGAAAAAGATTTATTCCACCAAGGCAAGAGAAGATAAGTATTATTATGACAAAGAAGTTAGAAGAATTGCTAGATTTACCAGAAATTAAAGACACCATGGAGCAGGTTGAAAAACCAGAGCCTTCAAAGGAAATCAAAAAGGAAACAGTCAACCTTGAGCGATCAATAGCAGAATTTGATAAAATATCTGCCGCTTTACCTATGGTAAAAGGTCTTGGAGAATTAGCAGACAAAGAACTGGACGAACTAGCAGAAAAAGCAAAACAAAGTTATGAAGATCTAATGGACTTGGGCATGAACGTAGAATCACGTTATGCGGGCAGGGTATTTGAAACAGCAAGCAATATGCTTAAAAACGCCATCGAAGCAAAGAGCCAAAAGTTGGATAAAAAACTAAAAATGGTTGAATTACAACTTAAAAAGCAAAATTTGGATCAAAAAGCGGGTGATCAAGCGGATACTATTGACGCAGAAGGCTATGTTGTAATGGATCGCAATGCCATTTTAGAGAAGATATTAAACAAGGATCAAGATAAATAAACGTAGTTAAAGGAGAATACCAATGGCAGGCACATTTAAAAAATACCTAGCAGAAGCCGCAAAACAGTATGATTTTATCATTAAAGTTGCTGGCGGTTTAGATGAAAATTTTGAAGATAGTTTAGAAGTTGCATTAAAGAAATTTGATGTTGCAAATTTATCTGCAGGTAAGAAAACTCCAATTCAAAATGTTCCTTTAGATTTTCCTGATTTAACAAATACAGAAGTAACAGTTTTCGAAACTACATTAAACTATCCAACAACACAACAAGAATTACGTGCATACCTAAGTGATGTATTAAACACACAAATGGACTTTATTCGTGTGCGTAAACCAGGTGAGCCATATGAAGAATATCAAAAGGACACCGAAGACAAACCATATGAATCAAAACTAATGGATGGTGAGTACAAAGATGGTGATGCAGTAAACAAAGATGAATTAGTTGTTACTGAAAAAGGTAAAGAAACATTTTTACAACAACTAGCAAAAGAACAAAAAGAACGTAATCAGGGAGCAGAATAATGTCATATGAAATGGTAGACGTACTAAAACGTTTAAGAGAAATTAACGAAAAAAATCCTGAAGTTCATTCAGACGCATTGGAAAACGTCGAAAAGATGACAACACCAGTTGAAGAAGCAAAAAAAGCAAAACCTGATTTTCTTGATGTAGATAAAGACGGTGACAAAAAAGAGCCGATGAAAAAAGCAGTCAAGGACAAAGAAAAGAAAAAGGTAGATGAGGCTATTACTATTAGTGCTGACTCTCCAGAAGATTTACCAGTTATTGCACAAATCATGAAACTTGCAGGCATGAAGGCTGTTACACCAGACATGATGCCTGATATGGATAATGTTCCTACAATGAAGGCTGATGATAATATTAACGGTTCACCATGTGGTGGTCCACAGTATGATAATTCACCTGATGAGCAATACAAAGGTGTTGAAGATGTAACTACACAAGCAGGTTACGATGGAGTTAATGGTCCAAAGGCACCACAAGATTTACGTGTTAAAGATCCAAGTGATTATGCAAACTATGAACAACGTCTTGCACAATTAGCAGGAATTGAAAATGAAGAAGTTGAGGACGAAGTAACAGATCAAGAAACAGAAGAAGGTTACGCTAACTCAATGGGTAATGAAAAAGAAGATCCAACTTACAAAGGATATGATCCAGACTATGCAGACCATACAGAAGATGGTAAGCCGAAGGTTCGTTATGTTCCAGGTGGTAGTGGAGATAATCCATTAGAAGGTATTGAACAACACTTAATGAATGCATATCAAGAATTTATGTCAGAAAGAGAACTTTCTAAGGCAGAAGAAAAAACAAAAGAAAAATATGTTAAAGGTATGAAAAAAGCCAAAGGCGATTTTAAAAAGAGATATGGTGATGATGCAGAAGCAGTAATGTACGCAACTGCAACTAAGATGGCTAAAAAATAATTAAAATTCCTAACTACCTTAGGATTTTTGCCCCGTATAAAAGCGGGGCTTTTTTTTGACTGAACTTTCAATAAATATTTTTATGAGGACGGAATATACCGACGCCTTCTATCGAATCGTGTGTGAGACGAAAGAAAAATACGGTTATGAATTACCCGTTGAACTTGAGTCTTACATCGTCTTTCTTTTGGCTAGCCATTTAGATAAACCAGATTTTTTGCCACAAGAAACTTTTGCACAAGCATATCTTAAATTAGAACGTCCATACACACAGAATGCCAAACAACTAGGTGATACGTGCTTGTTTGTTACAGGTGTATTTCCAACATACGGTGCTAAAAAAGGTTTAAACATTAAGTACTACTCAAACATAGGTAAAAGCAGTTATTCAATGGCTAGTGAATATTTAAATATTGACTTATTTGATAATTTAAGCAAGCATTTTGATATACTACGAGAGTTCATAGATATAAGCATCAATAAACAAAATAGACACCCTATTTTAAGATAAGTAATAGTATGGCACAAAATGCAAAGAGCCTTGACGGTGTTCTCGTTAAAAAAGCACATGCAAGGACTAGATATACAGAAAAAGAAATTAAAGAACTAGAAGCCTGTGCTCATCCAGATACAGGTGCTATGTTCTTTATGAAAAATTTCTTTTACATACAGCATCCTGTAAAAGGTAAACTGTTATTCCAACCTTTTGAATTCCAAGAAAGGTTAGTTGATTCATACCATAGTTATAGATTCAATATTAACATGCTACCAAGACAAACAGGTAAGTCTACTACAGCCGCTGGATATCTACTGTGGTACGCAATGTTTAATCCTGATGTGACAATATTAATTGCGGCACACAAATATCAAGGTGCACAAGAAATTATGCACCGTATTCGTTATGCTTATGAAGACTGTCCAGATCATATAAGATGTGGTGTAACCTCATATAACAAAGGGTCAATGGAATTTGATAACGGCTCGCGAATAGTTTCACAAACAACAACAGACAACACAGGACGAGGTATGAGTATTTCGTTACTATACTGTGATGAGTTTGCATTCGTTAATCCTAACATTGCCAAAGAATTCTGGACTGCAATTTCTCCAACACTAGCAACAGGTGGTAAGGCAATTATTACTTCAACGCCTAACAGTGATGAAGATCAATTTGCACTTATCTGGACAGAAGCAATGAAACGCTTTGACGAACATGGCAACGATACCGAAGTTGGTATAAATGGTTTCTATGCTTTCTCTGCACACTGGAGTGAACACCCAGATAGAGATGAGAAATGGGCAGACGAAGAAAAATCAAGAATCGGTGAAGAACGTTTTAGACGTGAACACGAATGTGAATTTTTGATCTTTGATGAAACATTGATCAACAGTGTAAAACTTGCTGAGTTAGAGGGCATAGATCCTCTCAGAAAGTTCGGCCAGACACGTTGGTATAAAGATATTAATCCTAATTTCACATATGTTGTAAGTTTAGATCCTAGTTTAGGTACTGGCGGTGACTATGCGGCCATACAGGTATTTGAACTTCCGAGTTTTGAACAAGTAGCAGAATGGCAACATAACAATACTCCTATTCAAGGACAGGTAAGAATACTTGCAGATATTACCAAAACAATTATGGAAGATTGTCAAGGTAAAAGCACAAAACTTCCACAAGTATATTACAGTGTTGAAAACAATACTATAGGTGAAGCCGCATTGGTTAGCATTAACGAATATGGCGAAGAAAATATATACGGAATGTTTTTAAGCGAGCCTGCACGTAAAGGACACGTTCGTAAATTCCGCAAAGGATTTAACACAACACATAAAACTAAAATCAGTGCGTGTGCTAAATTTAAACAACTATTAGAAACAGGACAACTAAAGATCAAAAGCAAACCACTTATAAGTGAACTAAAAGCATTTGTTGCACACGGTACAACATTTGGTGCTAAAACAGGAGAGCATGACGATCTTGTTATGAGTACATTGCTTAATGTGCGTATGCAAAAGATACTTGCTGACTGGGATCCTGCAATATACGAGAAAATGCGTGATGCAGACGTCGAAGATGGGGTGCTTCCAATGCCGGTCTTTGTTTCTTTTATGTAAGCATAAATAACAATATGAACGGATTAGACAATATATCAAAGTCATTATTTGAAAAAATACGCGGACGTTTTCCTAAAATTGTGATGGGAGACGAGAGTGGTGCTCCAACATCAAACGAAAGCCAAGCAAGATTCTTTGATTTTGACTGGGTAGTAAACGGTGAAAATCAAGGTGCTGTTAGCATAAGTATTAATGAGCAAGACGCTCTTAAGGTGTATTACAGTCAAAACATGCTTGAAAATTTGCCAGAGCCTGTTGAAAACGAATGGTATGCCTTTTTAAAAGAGATGAGATTTTTTGCTAAAAAGCATATGATGTCGTTTGATACACGTGATATAGCAAAGTCTAATCTAGATAAAAGAGATTATCAATACTTGGCAAATAAACAAGTTCAGGAGTCAACAATGTACGGAACAACTAAATCTAGTTATGAGGAACTAGACAAAACAAAACTTATTATTAGACACAAAAAAGAAATTACACCAGAGCAAGTTGGTGCTAGAACAAGACATATTAGTTCACTGTTTATTGAAAACGAATCAGGCGAGCGTTTTAAATATCCTTATGCTCATTTAGCAGGTGCCAGAGCAATGGCACGTCACGTTGCTAACGGTGGTCTTCCTCATGACGACTTTGGTAAACACATTATTGAAACTTCTGGAAACATTGCAAAACTTACTGCGTTTAAGAGATACGTAGGTAAGAAAGACTTCATGAACACAACTTCAAATGACATTATTGAAGGCTCTAACATTGAACTTGAGAACTTAAGAAATCATATTAAGAAGTTGCAAGGACAACAATACTACTTAGACACAAAAGAAAATTATAGCGTTACAGAGAGTGGTGACTCTGAATTAGGAAAAGACGTTGTAGACGAACTTACTAATGCATTTACTATTCCACAATTTAACGAAGAATTAAAAGACATGTTCCCTTTGCTACACAGCATTTACAAAAAACGCATTGCTGAAACAACATTAAATCTAGATGATGTTGTAAGCGAGTCACATGACGATGAAGAACACGAAACTGAATTTGAATTTACAGGCGACGATGGCGAAACAGGTATGGGATATCTTTACTACAAAGTAGTTAACGGAAAAGTAGATCCTAACTCATTAAGAGGTGAAGCAGAAGGTGACGGCAACAATAAACTAGATAACGAACTAGCAACTGCTGTTGTTCAACCAGATGGTCCAGACCACGAATACGCAATAGATGCCGCACAAGACGATTACGATGATAAAATGAGTCAAAAAGAAATCCATTCACCAGAAGAAGAATTCGAAGACTGGGCAGACTCTGTTATTGACGAAACCTTAGACAAACAACGTATTGCTTTACTAAACAAATTAGTAGGTAAGAATTTTCCAGTAGGTCCTGATGCTACCAACGCAATTGAAAGCCTTAAAGGTATAATTGACGATCAGGAACTTATGGACGAACTAAAAAGTCTAGCAGACAGTGATGCTGATGCATGTGCTAGACCTTCCATTTACAGATACATTCAAAAGAATGATCCTGAAGCATTAGATAAAATAAACTTCGGTGATATGAAAATGGAAGACGATACAACTGATGTTACTATTGACAAAGACGGTGCTATGAAATTAGCAGGCCCGAAAGACGAAGAGCCTAAAGATGAAAAAGCATCAACAGAAGATATTATCGAGTTTGTCCGCTCATTCTATGATAAAGAAACTGGAGCGTTTCCAAAAGGTGAAACAGGCGTAGTTATTTCCGCTCGTAAGCGTTTTGGCGATTCCGTAGGGGATCTAGTCGAAAAATTTGTATCCAAACTAACAGGTAAGGAAGTACAAGTTGAAGACGATCAAGATGTAGAAGAAGGTAGCATTAAGTATATGCACAGTCTTAAAGCCAAAGGTCACAGCGATGAAGAAATAGCCAAAGAACTAAACATGTCCGCTGATGAAGTACGTAAGGCTATGAGCAAGACTGACGAAGGCCAAGAGGAAAAAGACAACAAAGGTTTCTCAGATAAAGAAATCAAAATGGCATTCGGTGTACTAAATGATCCTAGATACAAGGGCGGTAACTATTCTGGAGCAGTTGCTACAATCGAAAAGATTGCTAAAGGATTGTCCAAACACCCTAGTGTAGAAAAAGCGTTAATGAGAACAAACGAAGAATTAGACTACATCAAAGACAAATTGGCAAAATTACTTAAATAAATTCAGAAATTTTAGTTGACCTTTAGAGGAAAACTAAATATAATAGTAGATATGTTGTTAGAAACTATCTACAACAGGCACATAAAGGCAAAACATAGGAGGCTTAAATTATGGCAACATTAGCAGAAATTCGTGCAAAATTACGCGAACAAGAAAACAAAACGGGTGGCAACACTCAATCAAGCGGCGGCGATAACGCAATTTACCCACATTGGAATATGGCAGAAGGAACTGAAGCAGTGCTTCGATTCTTGCCAGACTCTGATCCAAATGCAACTTTCTTTTGGAAAGAGCGTTTAATGATCAAACTTCCTTTTGCGGGAATCAAAGGACAAACTGATTCACGTCCAGTGACAGTTAACGTTCCATGTATGGAAATGTATGGAGAATCATGCCCTGTACTACAAGAAGTACGTGGTTGGTTTAAAGATCCAGCACTAGAAGACCAAGGTCGTAAGTACTGGAAAAAACGTTCATATATTTTCCAAGGCTTTGTAGTTGAAAGTCCAATTAGTGAAGATTCAACTCCAGAGAATCCAATTAGACGTTTTATTATTGGTCCACAAATTTTCCAAATCATTAAAGGTGCTTTGATGGATCCTGAAATGGAAGAACTTCCTACAGACTTTGTAAGAGGTGTTGACTTCCGTATTAAGAAAACATCTAAAGGTGGATATGCAGACTATTCAACTTCACAGTGGTCACGTAGAGAGCGTGCTTTAACTGATGAAGAGAAAGCGGCAATCGATGCACACGGAATGTATAACTTAAACGACTTTTTACCTAAGAAACCTTCGGACGTTGAAGTTAAAGTTATCCAAGAAATGTTTGAAGCATCTGTTAATGGTGAAGCATATGATCCAGAGCGTTTTGGTCAGTACTTTCGTGCTCCAGGCATGAGTGCTCCAACTGGTGATCCGAACAAGAGTGCATCAGCACCAGCGGCAACACCTGCTCCTACTCCAGCACCTGAACCAGTAGCAGAAACTGTAGCACAACCTGCTCCAGCGGCAACTACTGCAAGTGCAAGTGAAGATAAACCAAGTAGCGAACGTGCTAATGATATTTTAGCAATGATCCGCAACCGTCAATCTTAATAAGGAGTAATCATGGCGAAACCATTCGACGTTAGTAAATTTCGTAAGAATCTTACCAAGAGCATTACAGGCCTAGGTGTAGGTTTTAACGATCCTACTGACTGGGTTTCGACCGGCAATTACGCACTTAACTATCTTATCTCTGGGGACTTCCACAAAGGAATCCCCTTAGGTAAGGTAACGGTGTTTGCTGGCGAATCCGGTGCAGGTAAATCTTATTTTGCAAGTGGTAACATTGTGAAAGCGGCACAAGATCAAGGCATCTTTGTAGTCCTAGTTGACTCAGAGAACGCACTTGATGAAAAGTGGCTTAAAGCACTAGGTGTTGACACAGCAGAAGATAAACTTCTACGTTTGTCGATGAGTATGATCGACGATGTAGCAAAAACTATTAGTGAGTTTATGAAGGATTACAGAACAGATTATGATACTGTAGATCCTGCAGACAGACCTAAGGTACTGTTTGTGATTGACTCGCTTGGTATGTTGTTAACTCCAACAGATGTTGATCAGTTTGGTAAGGGTGATTTGAAAGGTGACATGGGTCGTAAGCCTAAGGCACTGACAGCACTTGTACGTAACTGTGTGAACATGTTTGGTAGTTACAATGTAGGTATGGTATGTACTAACCACACATACGCTTCACAGGATATGTTTGATCCGGATGATAAAATTTCCGGCGGACAGGGTTTTGTGTACGCTTCATCAATTGTAGTAGCAATGAAAAAATTGAAACTAAAAGAAGATGAAGATGGTAAAAAGGTAACAGATGTGCGTGGTATCAGAGCCGCTTGTAAGGTTATGAAAACACGTTACGCTAAACCTTTTGAAGGTGTACAAGTTAAGATTCCATATGAAACTGGTATGGATCCTTACAGTGGTTTAGTAGACTTGTTTGAAAAACAAGGAATTCTAAAACAACAAGGTAACAGACTTAAATTTGTCAACAGTCGTAATGAAGAAATCCTAGAATATCGTAAAGATTGGACAGGTGAAAAATTAGAAATCATTATGGAGGACTTTTCCAAGATTAGGCATAAGTACGAAGAGGCAGAAACGCCCGTAGAGGATGAATCTGCTAGTACAACTAACGAGGAAAAATCAAGTGACGGAGATGAGTGAAGACCAACTAATTGACCTTTGGGATATCTTTAGTGAGTATGTCCCAAAGGCTAACAAAGAACAACTAGCAATGCAGTTTGTTAAATGGTGCCAAGATAACGGCGTCGATGAAGATACACTTTATGCTGTTGGAAGTGAGGACCCGTATCTACAAGAAGCGGTAGAAGACATTCAAGGTAAAAAAGGATATAATTCTGACGATGACGAATGGGAAGAAGATTATTCCAGCGATGACGAAGATTGGGACTAAATGATTAATTGGTATTCTAGAGTTACTCAAGATATTGCTAACATTCCAGATGCAATCGTATGGTACGAAAATGAACTGGAAGAAGCACGTAAGCAAACTAGATTGTTTGGAAATCTAGAAAAATCCGCGGCATCTTTACCGGGTGTTGTCGAAGAACGCTTTGGACAGTTGCAAGAAATTGAGGCAATTCTAGAATACCTTAATATCGAATTACGAAGAACTAGAAGCAAGTTCTTCAAACAATATCTAGAAAACTATCAACGAGCATTATCCAGCCGTGACGTAGAAAAATACGTCGACGGTGAGGCAGACGTTGTTGACTTTGAAAAAATTATCAACGAGTTTGCACTGCTACGTAACAAATGGTTAGGTGTCATGAAAGGCTTAGATCAAAAGCAATGGCAAATAACTAATATTACTAAGTTACGTGTAGCAGGAATGGAAGATGCGTCAATATAACATACTACTTCTTAACAATACGGAAAATTATCACAGTGGTTGTAAGACTGTAATTGATTTCTATAGAAATTATTTTGCTAATCATAAGTTAGTTATTGCGGATAATTTAGATTTAGATGTAAAGGATTATGATTTAGTTGTTGCCAATGGTGAAGGCACAATGCATCATAATAGTGAAAAAGCAAACAAGATTTTAGACTTGTTGCTACAAGCAAAAAAATCCATGCTAGTTAACACAGTATGGCAGAATAACGACAAAGAACTAGCAGAAAAACTATTAAACATAAGTTATATTAGTGTTAGAGAAATTAAATCAAAGTATGAAATTTATCAACAAACAGGGTTATCTGTTGATGTTCATTTAGACTATAGTTGGTTTGTTCCCGTTGGATTTACTGTAAAAGAATATAAAAATCTAGTAGCAGGTAATAAAATGAATGTGCCTAATGTTAAACCAAAAAAGCCTAAAATTAAAGATATAGGTGAAGATGGGTACATTGACATATTCACACAATCGTGGAATGATATTGTTTCACAACTAAAAAATTCAAAGTTGCTTGTTACAGGTCGTCATCATGAAATGTATGCCGCATGTAAAGCAGGATGTCCTTTTATTGTAATAGAAGGTAACACACATAAAAATCAAGGACTTTTTGAAACTGCTGATGTAAACATACCTGTTTTACCCTTTGGTTGTTCAAAAGAAGAAATAATTAATGCAGTAAATAATATTGATCAATATCAATCTGAATATAAAAAATTATTCAAGTATATGGCCGGACAAAGATCCCCGGAACTATTAAAGTATGTTGGAATGGTTTAAAAATAAAGATGTTGCTATAATAGGCGGTGCAGAATCATTGTTTGATCAAGGATATGGTAAAACAATTGATCAGCACGAAGTTATAGTAAGAATAAATCGAAGCGTAATTATAAAAGATCAAGAACACCAAGGAAGCAGGACTGATTATTGGGCAATTGGTCATCATAAAACTGTTGAAGATCTTTTTGATAAAATATCTTGTAAAAATTTTCATTTGAGTCATAAAAGACCTAAAACTCCACATCCTAAAATAGATTTTTATTTGCCTATGGATCTCCTTAATAATTTACGATTAAATTTAGGACATGAAAAACCAAGCAGTGGACTAATGGTATTAGATTATATAAACAACTGTAACCCAAAGTCTATTACTATATACGGGTTTGATTGGCGAGAAACTCCTACTTGGTATTATACAGATACTGACTATCAACCCCACGATTGGAATTTAGAAAAGAAATATATAATAACTAATTTTAAACATATAAAGGTTTGCAATTGATGGAAACACCAAAAAAATTCAGAATGAAAATTACGTACCCCGATGGTACAACCATAAATGCTAGAAAAGATTTTAAAGTTTGGACTGATTATGTTAACATTACTGATCTAAACTTTAAAGGAAAGCGTGTTCTTGACGTAGCAACTGACGAAGGCTGGTGGGCATTTTGGGCAGAAATGAACGGAGCAGATTATGTAGAAGCAAGTGATGTTGAACGTGGTGAAGATTATGATTGGGGTGCTGAAAAAGATTGGGAATGGATTAATACATTAAATGCTAACCGCGGTGGTAAAAAAGTTTTTGATTATCATTATAAAAATCTAAACAGCAAAATTGTATACAAAAAAGAAAGTATATATCAAGCAAACGGAGAGTTTGATATTATATTTGCACACGGATTAATGTATCATTTAAGACATCCGCTACTTGCTATTGATAATATGAGAAAATGTTGCAAAGGATTTTTTATATTCGAAACATTTGTTGACGCATATAATCCAGATCAAGAAGTAGCAGAAACTAAATTTTATAGGACAAAAGAATTAGGACCTATATCAAATTGGACCGGAGCAACTTCTGCTTGTTATAATAGTTGGTTAAAAGATGCTGGGTTTACAGATGTTTATTATACAGATAGAGGTGATCCTCTTGGACCTCCTAGACAAATATTCATTGGTGTAGTAGATCCTCAATACAATGAACGTTTTAAGTCTTGTCCTAATTTACATTACTGTGATGAAGATTATTGGCAACGTGTGTTTAATAAAACCAAGTTTGCCAGATAAATTTATTCCTAAAATATACGCACATAAATATCAATATGAAAACAATCGTATTGGTAACAGGTGGCTTTGATCCACTACACTCAGGACATATTGCCTATTTTGAAGCCGCGGCAAAACTCGGTGATGAACTAATAGTAGGACTTAATTCGGATGCTTGGTTAACACGTAAAAAAGGTAAACCATTCATGCCATTCAAAGAACGTGTTGCAATCATCACAAGTTTACGTATGGTAAGTGGTGCTATTGATTTTGATGATTCGGACGATGGAGCCGGAGGTGCAATATTCAAGTGCAAAGAAATTTTTGGTAATGACTGTAAAATTATATTTGCTAACGGTGGTGATCGTAGTGTTAAAAATATTCCAGAACTGGTAATGTATGGTGATGATCCTCAAGTAGAATTTAAATTTGGGGTAGGTGGCGATGATAAAAAGAATTCAAGCAGTTGGATATTAGATGAATTTAAAAACCCTAAAGTTGTTCGTCCGTGGGGTTGGTATAGAGACTTGTATACTATTGGCAAAGAAATTAAGGTTAAAGAATTAGTTATTGAGCCAGGTAAACAGTTATCGATGCAAAAGCATAGTAAACGTGCAGAAATGTGGTATGTGCTTAAAGGTAAATGCAAAGTCCTTACTATATTAAATAATGTACCCGATGAAAAAATTTTAAATAATCTAGGAATAGGTTATGACATTGGTAAAGAAGTATGGCATCAAGGCGTAAATCCTTATGACAAACCTTGCCATATACTAGAAGTACAACACGGAGAAGAATGCGTAGAATCAGACATCATGCGTATTGGTGTAGACGACGACTACGGCAAGGAAGGACAACAAGAATAATGAACACCGTATATATTGGTTATGATTCCAGAGAAAAAATCGCTAGTGATGTTTGCGAACACAGTTTGCGTCATACCACAGAAGAACAAATTCAAATAAAATATTTAAAACTCAATGAACTTAAAAGAAAAGGCATCTACGATAGACCCGTTGATACATTAGGATCAACAGAATTTACATTTACTAGATTTTTAATTCCTTATCTACAAGACTACAAAGGCTGGGCATTGTTCTGTGATTGTGATTTTTTATGGCTCGACGATGTTGATAAATTGTTTGCACAAAGAGACGACAAGTATGCAGTAATGTGTGTGCATCATGACTATACTCCTAAAGAAGGAACGAAGATGGATGGTAAAACACAATCGCTGTATCCAAGAAAAAATTGGAGTTCAATGGTGCTATGGAACTGCGAGCATCCTAGCAATCGACAAGTGATTCCTTCAATGGTTAATAACGAAACAGGAAAATTCATGCATCGGTTTAGTTGGCTCAAAGACGAGGAAATTGGGCAAATCAGTCACGAATGGAATTGGCTAGAAGGTTGGTATAAAGAACCACAAGATGGAAAACCTAAAGCAATACATTTTACTGAAGGCGGCCCGTGGTTTAAAAATTGTCAAGATGTTGATTATGCTGACCTTTGGATTGCCACAGCAAACCAAACAGGCACAAAATGGTCAGCATTGTAGGAATTAGAGGATCTATAAAAGCAACATCGGCATTAGAAGTTGGTTTTAAAAGACACGGTGATCTTTATAAGTTAGTTGACTTTGGAAAAGATGCTCTCGATGCTGATTGCTTCGTTCAAACAAATCTATTAAAGCCAAAATTTTACAAACAACAAGAACGTGCTAGTGCATATCAGTACATTCTTGATTCTAATAAACCTTTTTTAGTTTTAGAATCTCCTGTGTTTAGAAAATATCCCGCATGGACAAGATTAGGCTGGTATAGTTATAAATGGTCAGATGGTATATTTGGTAATGAAAAATCTTCTTCAGATAGATGGAATAAATTTCAAAAAGAAACAGAAATAGTCTTTAAAGAATGGAATAGTCCTGGAGATCATATATTAATTATGGGTCAAAAAGAAGGTGACAGTAGTTTATCAGAGATGTACAAAGAATATGAATCATTTTATGATTGGGTTGAAAAAATTGTACACGATATTAGAAAATATAGTGATAGAAAAATCATAGTTCGTCCACATCCACGCAACCTAAGACATGGTATAGGCATGTGTAAAAAATTAAACAAACACTCTAAATTAAACATTGAAATTAGTACTAATTTAACCGACGGTGGAATACAAGGAGGCGAAGGCCTTGATCGAGACCTTCAGAACGCATATTGTGTAATTACATATAACAGCCTTAGTGCTGTAGAAGCAATATGTGAAGGAATACCTACATTTGCTTTTGATAACGGTAGTATGATTTGGCCTGTAGCACATAAAGATATAAGTCAAATTGAAAAATTAAACTATGATATTGATATTACACAATGGAAATATGATGTTGCGTATACACAGTGGAATAGGAAAGAAAATAAAACAGGAGAGTCTTGGGCTCACTTAAAACCATTAATGTTTAAGGAATAACAATGAAAACATTTGCTTGTATTACAACATTTAATCAAGACTATTATGATCAACTAGCAAACAAAATGGTTGAAACATATTTAGAGTTTTGGCCTAAAACCGTTCCTTTGTATTGTTATACAGAAGATATGAAGTTACCAGTACAGGCTGAAAATCTACGAGAAATCGATGTATATGAGGCTTGTAATCCTGAATTAGAAAACTATTTAAAATACATAGGAACACACTTTAGTAGAGGATTTGCATATAAAGCATTTGCTTGGGTTCATGCTTGTCGTACACTTGATGTTGATCAAATTATCTACTTAGATGCTGACAGTGTAACATATCGCCCTGTTACAGAAGCATGGTTAGATAGTATTCTTCCTGAAGATCATATCGCGGCATACATGGGTGTTACAATGAACAAAGGCAAGTGGCGAGGTTCAAATGTACAACACGCAGATACAGGTGTTTATTGGTTTAATCGTAGACACGCTTATGCTGATACGTTTGTTAATAGATACGAAGATATTTACATTTCACGCGAAGTAGACAATAGAGAACGCTTTCCTAAACCAAATGATGCATACGTATTTGCTGACTGTGTTATGGATGCTCTTAAAAATGGTGTACGTAATGTTGACTTTCACCCACAACGTACAGCACATAGTCCACTTAAAGAAACTATACTTGGCAAATACTTTAGACACTTTAAAGGTGCTAGAAAGAAAGATCCTAAAATGGACAAGTACATTGAAAAAATTAAATCAGGTGCTGAACGTAAAGACTTAGAAAAAGCAGAAAAGAAAAATAAAAAGCACGGTAAGTTAAAAGAATTAGACAACACATTTAGGACTTGGAAAAAATGATAGATTGGCCAAAAAACGTAAAAGGAGAAACAGGATGGAGATTTCCTTTTTTCTATGCAGGTATTGATT
>Ga0208547_1000187_pt1 | contig 33189 bp, 46 predicted proteins | sample DEB08_DNA_5_FD_185501 | JGI IMG/M metagenome (GOLD analysis project Ga0208547, IMG submission 185501) | Aqueous microbial communities from the Delaware River and Bay under freshwater to marine salinity gradient to study organic matter... | ecosystem: Environmental > Aquatic > Marine > Coastal ...
AACGCCTCGAACCGTCTTAACATCCAGCTTCGTTTCTGCTGCAAGGTCTTTCGCATCAACTGAGTATTCTCCAGCAAGGCAAAGCTTAACGGCGGCGTCGTAAATTGTTTTTTCTAAGTTGGTCATTTGAGTAACTCCGTTTGCGTTGTTGATGACGTAATGTACCAAAGGCTAAAGGTATGGTCAAACAAAAAATGTACCTTGAATGTATTTTATTTCTATGACTATATCGGTCACATGAAAAATGAACCTTGGCACCCTCATGGCAAAGCCATCGAGAAGGTCGGGTCAACGTTGGCGGTTGCGGCGTTGCTCGGCGTCATCCCACAATACGTTTCCAAGTGGAAGCGGCGTGGCATTCCAGACAAGCGGATCAAAGACTTTGTGAAAGCAGCAAAGCGGGTCGGCACCACATTTACTGTCGAGGAGCTTCTCGATGCGAAGAAGGAAATACGGCAATAAGAAGATCACGATCAACGGCATCACGTTTGATAGTCTAAAGGAGGGCAAGAGGTATCGAGAGTTAAAGCTGTTGGAGCGTGGTGGTGTGATCTCCAACCTAGAGTTACAGCCCCGATTCGACATCACAATCGACGGCACATACGTTGCTTACTACAAGGCCGACTTCAGATATATCGATCTGGAGAAGCAGAAAACTGTCGTCGAGGATGTCAAAGGGGTGAGGACGCCTGTGTATCGACTGAAGAAAAAACTGGTCGAGGCTCTCTATCGTGGGACTATTATTGAGGAAATATAAAAACCCCCGGCACTAAAGCCGGGGGAAGGTTAGGGAGGTTCTCTTCGAAAGGTAGAAATCGAGTGTGATGCCCGATGTTGTAGTGTTGCTAAAAGAATGTTTGAACGCAACAGAAAATTTTGATATGTCTTTCTGGCGGCGAAAAAAGCATCGACTGATCCTCGATGTCGGCTTTCTCCTCTGGCTCTAGCCCGTCGCCTTTTTTAACAGCCCTGTGCGTGGGTGAGCCAGAGAGTAGAGCCAGAGGAAAAAATGCCACAGACAAATTTTAAAGATACGCTCAACTATTCCGCACGTCGCTACATTCGCGGCGTCGTTAAAAATTCCGACACCCTGACCAGTAAGCAAAAAGACATCACAACCTATTTGCTGAACTTATGGTTCCGTCATTACAACGGGCCAAAGGGTTATATTCATCCAAGCAAAAATCTGATCTGCAAGAAAGTTGGCTGCTCAAAGATAACCGCACAGCATTGCTTGCGGTTGTTGCGTGATGGCGGGGCTATAATCTCGGTCGGTCATGCATCACGATCTGGCAAGAGGGCCACGCGCTATTCAATGGACGTTATGGCGCTGATGCGGGTTTGTGGAATTGAACCTCTCAAGCATATCGATGCTGACTTAATTCCGGTGTTCCAATCCTTTTCAAAAGTCAAAAACTATCTTTCAGCTACCCACAAAATGATACACCAAATTAACCCTCAGATCGGGTTAGAAATTAACCCCTGTATAAGTAACGCAGAACACCGCCTTAACCAGAACTCTACCAAGGTGGTAAAACTATTTTCTAATGGTGATCACTCATGAACGCCTTAACCAAGCATCAGAAAGTTTTAAGACGTTACCAAGTGGAAGCGATTAACTTATTACGTCAATCATTTGGATCAGGCTATAAACGCACTGTGATCCAGTTGCCGACAGGTGCGGGTAAAACCGTGATAGCATCCACTATCGCAGCAGCGGCCGTAGCGAAGGGTAACCAACTAATTTTCACAGCACCCGCGATTGTTCTGATTGACCAGACCATCAGGGCTTTCGAGGATGAAAACATCTTCGACATCGGGGCCATGCAGGCAAAGCACCCTCGGACCAATCCCATGGCAAAGGTCCAGATCGCATCTGTGCAGACATTGGCTAATCGTGAAATACCAGAGGCATCGATGATCATCGTGGACGAGTGCCATCTGGGGTTTAAGGTCATCGAAGACCTGATGGACGAGCGACCTGATGTTTTCTTTGTCGGCCTGAGTGCGACCCCGTGGGCTAAAGGCATGGGACTGCGCTGGCAGAATTTAATCATCCCGGTCACGATTCACGACCTAATCGGTCAGGGGTTCCTGTCTGAGTTTCGCGCATACGCGCCAAGCGTCCCCGACTTGAGCAAGGTCAAGAAAGTTGCTGGTGACTTCCACGAGGGTCAGCTTGAAGAGATCATGAAGGAAAAGAAGCTGGTTGGTGATGTGGTCTCGACTTGGCTGGCAAAGGGTGAGAACAGACCGACCCTGTGCTTCGGTGTGAACCGCGCACACGCGAACGAGATGTGGTCAGCGTTCGAGGCCCATGGGATAGCGGCTGCGTACTGTGATGCCTACACAGACAGTGCTGAGATGAAGTTGATCGAGGAGCGATTCAGAAGCGGCGAGATAAAAATCGTCTGCTCTGTACGCAAGATTACGACGGGCGTCGATTGGCCTGTTGGCTGTATCATCGATGCGGCACCGACCATGAGCGAGATGCTACACGTCCAGAAGATAGGTCGAGGTTTGAGAGTTAACCCCGGCACTGAGGATTTGATCATCCTCGATCATGCCAGCAACAGCCTTCGCCTTGGATTGGTTACGGATATCTCTCACACAGAACTGGACATCACGCCCAGAGGAGAGCGCCAGAAGAAGACCGTCAGCGAAAAGCTACCGAAGCCGTGCAGCCAGTGCGGTGTGCTGTTCACGGGCGTTATATGCCCATCCTGTGGACACGAGAAGAAGCCTGTCGCAGATGTCGATGTTGAAAACGGTGAGCTTCAGCAGATCGGCGGGAAGAAGGACAAGTGGACGATTGAGGACAAGCGTAGGTTTTGGGGGATGGCCCGTCGCCTAGATCGAGAGCGCCGTAAAGGTGGCAAGCTCGCCAAGGCGTTGTATCGGTCTCGCTTTGGTGTGTGGCCTAAGAGTGTAGACGGGCCAGAAATTGTACCAGATCAGGCGTTCATGAATTATGAGAAGAGCCGTAGAATAGCCTATGCAAAGCGTATGCAAAAAAAGTTAAAATAAAACTTGCATCCATAAATGTACCGCGCTACTATGCATCATCAACAACGCAAACGGGAGTTAATCACATGTTCGTTACAGACCAAAAAATCGCAGAAGTCGCAGATGAGATGCAAAGCCTTTTTGAAGTCGGGCCTTTGCACAGCCAAAGCAAAATTGGCGTTATAGCCCGTCACGCTCAAGAGGCTCTCGCAGACAACGGTTTGCCAACCCGCAAATCACTCTGCTTCGTAGTAGCTAAAGTAGCACTGATGACTTGGCATGAAACCATCCACCAAACCAAACAAGAAATGGCAGCGGCGCAATAAGCGCCCTGCCGGGGGGAGGGAAGATGTTCAACTTAAAATTATTAAATAAGATTGCAGCCAAGCACAATCTGGAACTTGTAAAGGGTTCAGGTTATTTTTGGTGGGCGCATGAAAGCACATCAATCGATAGTGTTTATATTTGTCATTTCAGCCATGCTGATAAGCAGTGGTGGCTTGAAGAACTTGACCGCGCAATCGGGCAGATTGAAGAATTGGAGTTGGTGTAATGTATCATCAGAAAACGATTGAGGCGGCGAAGGGAAAGTGGCGAGGCGTCTTGATGGCGCTTGGCCTGCCTGAGAAGTCACTGGTCAACAGGCATGGGCCTTGTCCAATGTGCGGCGGCAAGGATCGGTTTCGCTTCGATAATAAAATGGGCAGCGGATCATGGATTTGTTCTGCCTGTGGCGCAGGCGATGGCATGGAGTTGGCAAAGCAATTCACAGGTATGGAGTTTAAGGACGTCGCCAGCAAGATCGATAGCATCATCGGCAATCTAAAACCCGACAGCGCACAGCACGTCACTGGTGAGATGTCCGACGATGATAGGCGTTTGGCATTACGTAAGGTGTATGCCGAAACCAAGCAACTTGAGACAGGCGACCTTGGCGACGTGTATCTTCAATACCGCGGCATTTGGGAACACACATACCCGTCTTCTCTTCGGTATGCCGATAAGTTACCTGATGGACAGGGTGGCTTAAAGCCGTGCCTTGTCGCGATGGTGGTTGATGTTAATGGTAAGCCGTGTTCGATGCATCGCACGTTCCTCGCTGACGATGGTAAAGGTAAGGCTTTAATGGAAAGCCCACGCAAGATGATGCCGGGGACATTACCAAAGGGTGCCTGCATCCGACTGAGCGATGGTGATGTGCCAGAACATGTTGGTATTGCCGAGGGTGTCGAGACTGCCATGTCTGCCTGTAACCTGTTCGATCTGCCAGTGTGGTCGGTTGTTAACACGAGCCTTATGGAACGGTGGGAAGCACCAGAGGGTGTGAAGGCCGTAACCATCTTTGTTGACAGTGATGAGAACTTCGCAGGCCATAAGGCTGCTTACGCTCTGGCACATAAACTGTCGCTGCATGGCATCTTAGTGGACCTTCAGTTTCCCGGCAGCACTGGTGATGATTTCAACGACGTGTTGGTATATCAGCGTAGGGCAAACAAGCAGTATCGTGGAGCGTGCTCATGACTGACCCTTGGACCCGCCGCGTTGAGATAGGCGATTGCGTTCTGTACGAGGGCGATTGTCTGGAAATCATGCCGACGCTTGGGAAGGTGGACGCGGTGGTTACTGATCCGCCTTATGGGCTTGGGGATTGGAATAATCGCGGCACGAATGCATCGCGCCCATTTGATTCGGATGTGACTCAGCAATGGGATAAAGGCGTTACACAGCAACAGATTGAGGCGCTAAGAGCAGCGGGTAGGCATCAAATCATATGGGGCGCAAACTATTTTTCTGACCTTCTCCCGCGCTCAAAACAGATGCTTGTCTGGAATAAAGGCATTCGGAATATGCACTTTAATGATTGCGAAATTGCTTGGTGTAGTGGGTGGCGCGAAGCATCTAGGATGTTTGATCTTAGCCCGAATGGTCTTGCAAAACAGCACCCGACGCAAAAGCCATTAGCGCTCATAAAATGGTGCATTGAAAAGTTGCCGCCCGACCACCAAACCATCCTAGACCCATTCATGGGAAGTGGCACCACAGGCGTTGCTTGCGCCAAGATGGGCCGGAAATTCATCGGCATTGAACTTGAGCCTAAATACTTCGACATCGCCTGTGAGCGTATCGAAAAGGCATACGCACAGCCGGATATGTTCGTAGAGCCTCCCGCAAAACCTATACAGGATAAATTTGAATTATGAACGAAGGCAGATCACAGACAACCATCAGCAAAATTAAAACTCAATTTGGCACGATGTTCATCCAGATCGACACAGATTTACAAGGACGCCCTGTTGGTGGTAATATCTCAACACACAAGAAAGAACCTGACAGCCAGATAGCATTGCTGATCGAGGAACTGGCAGACGGATTAAGGAAGTCATTGGGTGATGAGTGACATTTACAAAATAACGGACAATCTCCGTGTGAGAGACTACGACAGCCAGCAGTATGTGATCGAGACGCGGTCGGTCGCAGAGAGCGGCAAGAGCAAAGGTCAGGACGTGTGGACAATACAAGCATACATCGGCAGCGTTAAGTCTCTGTCCACTCATGTGGCTCGATGGTTTGAAAAAGAACACGTTGATGCGGCACGAGCAGAGGCAAAGAAACTTTGGGCAATAGACCCGGTGTCGGTTGCCTTGTGCAATCTGCCACCCAAGCCAAGCAAGCAGACACGCCACGTTGAACAGGATATAATCCAGCGATGATCGACGAATTAACACTAAAGCAGGCGGCGTTTGTCAGGGAATACCTAATAGACCGCAATGGGACGCAAGCTGCTATTCGTGCCGGGTATTCACAAAAGACAGCAGAAGTAACGGCATCTAGGCTGTTAAGGAATGCTAAGGTAAAGCAGGCAGTGGCAAAGGGTGAAGAAAAGCACGCAGAGAGATGCGCCATCACTGTAGAGCAGCTAACGGCAGACTTGATTAAGGATCGGGAGATGGCTAGACATTTGGAGCAGCCTAGCCCTGCCGTAACAGCGACAATGGCTATCGCAAAGCTCCACGGCCTCGACGTGAACAGACACGAGCACGCAGGCCGCAACGGTGCGCCAATAGAAAACAAATGGACAGTAGAATTTATCAATGCCACACCTGAAGGTGAACAGAAAGCTTGAGCGGTTTCTAACTACGCCTAAACCAATCAAAGTCGCAATCGGTGGTCGTGGTTCTGGCAAGTCCATTGGCATCGTGGACATGCTGACGTTCCTGATGGATACCAAGGGTTATGACATCTATTGCCTGCGAGAGTTCCAAGACAGTGTCGCTGATAGTGTTCACAGGGTGTTTAAGAGCAGCATAGAAGAGCGCCTTAACCTAGATGGTTGGGAAGTGCAAGCCAACACAGTGATATCGCCTAACGGGGCTAAAACCACGTACAAGGGCGCAAACAGAAACCCAGACAGTATGCAGTCAGCCCAGAACTATCTGCGTAGCTTTTTTGAAGAGGCACACAGGGCATCGAAGGATAGCTTGGATAAGCTACTGCCGACCATTATCAGGAATCCGGGCGCTGAGTGTTGGTTCGCAGGCAACCCCCAGTCTAGTGCCGACGCATTCAGTCAGCGGTTTATCGTACCATACATGACAGAGTTGGAGCGTGATGGATATTACGAGGATGATTTACATCTGATTGTCGTGGTAAACTGGCGAGATAACCCTTGGTGGAATGCAGAACAGGAAATACTTCGGCAATGGGATTATGACAACAGGCCACGCGCAGAATACGATTGGATTTGGGAAGGCAAGTTCAATGACACCGTTGATAATTCTATTATTAAGCCTGAATGGTTTGATGCTTGCCTTGATCTTCACAAACAGGATCGCTTTGCAGGCTCGTTCGTCCCGACTGGTGGACGTTACGTGGCGCTTGATCCATTTGACGATGGCGGGGATGCTGCTGGTCTGGTTCTTCGCCATGGTTCAATCATTGAGTGCGTGAAAGAAAAGACTGAAGGCGAGATCGATGAGGTGTGTGACTGGGGTATTGATGAGGCTCTAAGGCTGCATGCCGATTGGTTCATTTGGGACGGTGACGGAATGGGGACAGGGCTGAAGGGGCAGATACGCAATAGGCTGGACGGCTCGCGGCTTCGGTATCACATGTTCCGTGGGTCATTGTCTGGTTCTGGTCAAGACAGGGCAAAGGAAGTCTACACCCCAATCGGAGAGAAGGATCATTCGTCAGACAATCGCAGCGCTGAAGACATGAGACAACCGAAGACATACGGAGACACATTCAAGAACAATCGGGCGCAATATTATAAAACGCTGGCAGATCGTATGTTTAATTCATGGAAAGCAGCAGAGCGTGGCGAGTACATCGACCCGGACCATATGATATCAATCGACACCGATGGCGTTGAGAACATACAGAAATTGCGATCTGAGGTGTGCCGAATCCCTACTAGACCAAATGGCAATGGTCTGATACAAATATGCTCTAAGATGGAGATGGCTAAAATGACACCACCTATCGCGTCTCCAAACTTAGCTGATGCTGCAATGATGGCAATGTGTGCGCCAACTGCGGTAGAGTTTGATGATTACAAGCCCCGGCGCAGTCTAGGGCAGACACGCAGTTGGATGACAGCTTAATGGAAGACAACCCCAAAGATGATATCGTTGAACGGGTAAAGGCCGACATCAAGAAAGGTCGGAGCTTTAGTCGTGAATGGCGTAGTAATGCCGTAGAAGAATACGGTTTTGTTGATGGCGAAGGCCAGTGGTCGGACGAAGAGAAGCAATTCTTGCGTGACCAGTTGCGTCCAGAGGTTACGTTTAACAGAGTTGGCCCAGTCATTGATGTAATCTGCGGCGAAGAGATAGCGACACGCCAAGAGGTGCGCTTTATTTCAAGAGAGCAGGGCGATGTAGGCGTCAATGAAGTCTACACGGCTGCTGCTGACTGGGTGCGCGACCAGTGCGATGCGGAAGACGAAGAGAGCGATGCATTTCGTGATGCTGTTATCTGTGGCATGGGCTGGACAGAGACGCGCATGGACTATGAGGAAGACCTAGAGGGAATGGTCTTTATTGAGCGTGTTGATCCTATTGAGATGTACTGGGACAATGCGGCAAAGAAACAGAACTTGCGTGATGCTCGATGGTTGGCACGGGTAAAGAAGTTTGACCTTGATGACCTGAAGTCTCTATTCCCCGACAAGGCTGATGAGCTATCCGGCCCGTCTGACATATGGGCAGACGATGACAGCCACACAAACCCACACCACACGGTTGCAGGTGACCAGTATAAAAGCGATCAAGGCGAAACGGGCTTTGATGATGACAGCTTGATCGAGGTTGTCGAGTATCAGTATTACGAATATGAGGATGTCTATCGCATTCAAGTCCCGCAAGAGATACAGGAAATGTTGGCGCAGGTTGGCATGAATGTGGGTGTTAACGAGATCGTTAAGCCAAAGACACACGACAAGATCAAGGAGAAGGCCGAAGAGTTTGGCATTGAGTTCAAATCAGTAAAGCAAAAGCGCAAGAAGTTTATGCGTGCGTTCCTCGCTGGTGAGACAGTGCTGGAGCATGAGGCAATTCCTTGCGAAGATTTTACGCTGAAGTGCATCACAGGCCGACGAGACCGCAACTCAAACACTTGGTATGGGTTTGTCCGTGCGATGAAAGACCCGCAGCGCTGGGCTAACAAGTGGCTATCTCAGGTCATGCATATCATCAATAGCAACGCCAAGGGCGGCTTGATGGCAGAGAAAGATGCATTCGACAACCCACGTAAGGCAGAAGAGGAATGGGCAGACCCTCAGTCGATCACGTTCCTGAAGCCGGGAGGGCTTCAAAAGGTATTGCCGAAGCCGCCAATCACTTACCCTTCTGGCTTGGACAGGCTTATGGAGTTCGCTGTATCAAGCATCCGTGACGTTTCAGGCGTCAGTGTGGAGATGCTTGGTATGCGTGAAGGCAACCAGCCCGGAGTGTTAGAGTATCAGCGTAAGCAGGCTGGGCTTCGCATTCTGGCGAGTATGTTCAACGCTCTTCGTCGGTATCGTAAAGAACAGGGCAGGCTGCTACTGTCGTTCATTGAGGAGTATTTAACGGACGGACGGTTGATCCGTGTTGTTGGCGATGATGGCGCTCAGTATGTTCCATTGATCAGGCAAGAGGGTGTTTCTACCTATGATGTCGTTGTTGATGACGCACCGACCAGCCCTAACCAGAAAGACAAGGTGTTCAGTATCCTCTCGTCTCTTATCCCGCAGCTTATCAGCGCAGGCATTCCAGTGCCGCCTGACGTGATCGACTATACACCACTGCCAGATAATCTGATCCAGAAATGGAAGGCTCTACTGACAGAGAGCCAAGAGGCAGGCATCAGTGCTGAAGAGGGCGCTATGATGCAGCAGAACATCCAGTACCTTCAGATGGAGAACCAGAAGCTACGCGCAGATCAGGAAAGCAAGATCATGAAAGCGCAGCTTGATGCTCAGTTGAAGCGTGAAGAGATACAGGCTCGCATGGAAGAGGAATCGATGTCTCTGGCCCAGAAGCGTGACCTTGCCATGCAAGAGATGAACCTAAAGCGAGAGATTGCAGAGTACGACATCACACTGGAACGCATGAAGCTTGAAGCGAACTCAGACCTACGGCTTCGTGAACAGCTATCCAAAGAAGCTCTTGAGCAAGAGAAGGTCGAGATTGATAGAGAGGATCGGCAGGCCCAGCGCCAGCCGCCTGTTATTGTGACGACAGGGCCAAGGCGTGGTCGAGTTGTTCGTGACGAAGAAGGCAACATTCAAGGCGTGGAGTATGACGATTGACCGAAGCCTACATTGAGGTCACTGGCACCAATCAACGCGCCACTCAGGACACAGACGCTAAAAAGCTAGAGACAACTGAGTTGGTTAATGGTGATGGAAAGACTGTTCATCGCGAAGGCGTGTTTATTGGCGACCCGTTAGACGTAGATGCCAAAGCACAAGTATCAAACACAAACCCAAACCTCACAGACTACGGTCTTGTTACACGACCCATCATGCCGCAGTCGCAGTTTGGTGAAGCCCTTACGACGAAGCGCACACCAATCATTCAATTGAACAGCGTCTATGGCATTAACACGCCGCTGCGGGACGCTGTAGAGGTCACAGAAACAGGTACAGGAACGTCAGCGGCAACGGGTGAAATCCTCTTGCAGACTGGTTCAAACGCAGACGGCGCTTATACGCTTGAGAGCGCAGAGATTGGTCGATACATCCCCGGCTATGGTGCTGAGTTTGGTATAGGGATTCGGTATCCCTTTACCCCGACAGGGACGCAAACAGCCAAATGGGGTGGTGAAACAGCAGACGGGAACAACGCCTTTATCTTTGGTCATGATGCAGACACGCTGTATGTTGCGCGTATTCAAGGCGGCGTTGAGTTAAACCGCGCTGACAAGGCAGATTGGAACATCGACCCACTAGACGGCACGGGTGCTTCTGGCTACACGTTGGACGAGACAGTCGGCATCATCTATCAAATCCGATATACTTGGTACGGCTACGGGCAGATCATCTTTGGCATTCTAGGAGTTGTCGGACAGCAGCAGACGTTTATTCCTGTGCACCAGATCAGCAATGAAGATTTCATAGGCACGTCCATCAATGATCCGTCTTTACGGGTATTCGCTACAGTGGACAACGGCGGCACCACAGCAAGTAACTTCCAGCTTTATGTGGGTGGCCGTCAGTATTCCATCATCGGTGATTATCGGCCTAAGTTCCGCTTCACCGGACATATTCGGTCACAGCGAACAGTCGGCGATGGCGTGATGACACCGCTCGTCAGCTTTCGATTTAAGTCGGCGTTTAATGGTCGCTCTGTAAAAATCGACGGCTATGACATGATAAACGTAGGATCGAACAACCCTGTTTATATAGAGGTACGTTTAAACGGGACACTCACTGGCCCAAGTTGGGCGACACCTAACAACTACACGGCAGCGGACACCGCCCTAGAAGCGGACAGCACGGCCACGGCAATTACAGGTGGGAACGTGGTCTGGGCAGGCGACATTATTCCTGCGGGTGATAAAAAACAAAGTGCCGCTAACGAAAAGTTTATTGACTTGGATTTACCTAGAAACGGCACATTCACACTCTGTGCGGCAGGCTTTGGTGGGACTAGTGAAATCATCTCAGGCTTTCGCATGAACGAGGAGTGGTAAATGCTTGGGGCATTATTACTCAACGCATTCATACCATCACGCAAACCAAGGCGCTGGAGAAGTCGCAGAAAGGTAATATGGGATGAGACACCTGAAGCAGTTAAAGATTTATATGAACATGCTCTGGCTGTCGTGCCGAAGCAGTTTCAGACAGGCATCTTGGCGGTTGATGGGTATGCCTATCTGCCGCCCATTGAAAAGATCGATTTTGAGGAGCTACGTGGGCAAACCGATGTGCTTATGGCCTTGGCTTCGGAAATAGAGAGACAGTATTCGCGTGACGCGAAGCGCAGGGATGAGGAAGACCTGTTAATCCAAATCTTCCTTAATTAGCGGACCATACCGAAAAGGAACTGTGGGAAATGAGTGAAGCATTAGCGTCTGTCGAGACGGAAACTACGAGCGAAGAAACGAAAACTGACCCTTGGGGCGGCGAGTTATCAAAGACTGATGCAGCCCTGTTGAATGAAACACCTGAAGCAGAGGATAAAGCAGATGAACCAGCCAATGATGGGCCGGAAGTGCGGGAGCAAGATGAACCCGATGAAGCCCAAGCCGAAGAAAAACTAGCCGACGAGGCAAACGAAAAGAAAGTCCCTTATGGTGCCATGCATGAAGAGCGCATGCGACGTAAGGAAGCGATGGCAGAGGCGCAAGAGTTACGGGACAAGATAGTCCGTATGGAAGAGCGCTTTAAGGCGTTTCAGGAAGCAATAAAGCCTGAAGAGCCTGAAGTCTCGTTTGACGATGACCCTGCGGAGTACCTTCGTAGGCAGTCGGAGAAAACCAGTCAAACTCTGGAGCAGATGCAGAAGCAGCAGCAAGAAGCTATACAGAAGCAGCAGCAACAAGCTAATGCCAATCAGTTCCTCAATCGATACCAAACAGCCGCACAGGAATATGCTGAAAGCAACCCTGACTTCCAAGACGCTTATAACCACCTCGTGAATGGTCGTGTCCAAGAGCATATGCTTGCGGGTGGCATGGATCGAGATCAGGCTGTGGCGTTGGCACAACGTGAAGAGCAGGCAATTGCTTCCCGTGCATTCGAGGAAGGGGTTAACCCTGCTGAGAAGCTGGTCGAGCTTGCCAAGCTGCGAGGATGGACAAAGTCACCTCAATCTAGTAAAGTTAATGGAACGGTTGACAAGGTGGCGCAGGTTGAGAAAGGCCAGAAAGCTGCCAAGACAATTTCAAAGGGCGGATCATCTCAAGGTGAACTAACCCTTGAAGCGCTCGCCGATATGGAGGGCGAAGATTTTGACAAGGCTTGGGACAAGTTATTCCCGGTATCATAGCGTTGAGGAACGTAAAACCGACAACTCTCGTCTGCCTGACGTAAATGGCAATCTGGCGCAGTCCATGCGTTAAATGGGCATAAACCTAAGTTTTAACGCCATTAGAAAAGGATGATGAAATGGCTAATACGGATTATCCCGTAAATCATCCGTTGGCTGTCAAGCTTTGGTCGAAGAAGTTATTCCAAGAGGCTCTTAAACAGACTTGGGCATCCAAGTTTATGAGCAAGGGTTCGGATAGCCTCATCCAGATCAAAGACGAGACACAAAAGTCGGCGGGTGATCGAATCACCGTTGGTCTGCGTATGCAGTTGACGGGTGCTGGTATCCAAGGTGATGGAACCTTGGAAGGCAACGAAGAAGCTCTGGTCACGTACTCTGACAACGTCTTTATCGATCAGCTACGCCACGCTGTGCGTAGTGCTGGTAAGATGTCAGAGCAGCGCGTTCCGTTCTCCATTCGCGAAGAAGCCCGGACGGGCCTTCAGGATTGGTGGGCTGACCGCATTGATACTTGGTTCATAAACCAAGTCACTGGTAACACTGGTCAGGCCGATACGCGCTTCACCGGGAACCAAGCGGCGGTTGAACCAGACAGCGACCACTTAATTGCTGGTGCTGACCACGATGCTGAAACATCTCTCACTGCTTCCACAACGAACGCATTGAAGCTGTCGGATATTGACCGTCTTGTTGCGAAGGCTAAGTCCTTTACGACTGGTACGGACCCAATCATTCGCCCAGTTAAGGTATCTGGTGAAGACAAGTACGTCTTGTTTATTCACCCTTACCAGATGTATCTGTTGCGGACTGCTAACGCTTCGGCAGTGAACAACTACATCGAAATCTTCCGTGCTGCTATGATGGGCGGTAAGTACAAAGACAACCCAATTGTTACTGGGGCATCGTTTGAGTACAACAACGTCATCGTTCATGAAAGCACTCGTATTCCAGTCATCACTGGCACACCAGCAACAGGTACTGCATCGCAGTTCCGACGCGCTGTTATGTGCGGTGCTCAGGCTGCTTGTATCGCTTACGGGCGAGGCAGTGGTCCGGGTCAAATGGATTGGACGGAAGAGATGTTTGATTATGGCAACCAACTTGGCGTCGAAGCTGGGTGTATTGGTGGTCTGAAGAAAATGCGCTTCAACAGCAAAGACTTCGGAACCATCGCGCTCTCAACTTACGCGCCAGCGGTATAAGGAGGGACTGAACTATGGCTGTTACTACCGTAACTTCCACGCAGGCTGTCGCTTCTGTTGAGCCACGGCTTGTCCATGCTGGTGTGAATGCTTCTTCTGTAAAGTACGTTCATGCTGGTACTGTCGGTGACGTTATCTTGATGTGCAAAATCCCAACGGGTTCTGACATCATTGGCGTCTACGGCAAGATTACAACTGCAGAGACTGCTGCTAATGCAACAGTCGGTGTTCAAGGTGCAGTGACCCAGTTTGGTTCTCTCGCATCTGGTACTGCCCCGGCATTTGCCGATGAGGGTGCTACCAAATACCGCGTCTCTGTTTCCGACGATGCACCGCAACGATTTGAATATGTTGTTGTGTCTCCATCTTCGGCAACTTGGACGATCTCAGCGACTATTGATCTGACCGTTCTTTACACGGCGGTCAACCAGTCTTAAATTGATTGGCGGGGGCTTCGGCTCCCGCCCTTTCAATCTGTTCTGTGGGGGAACATATGCGTGAATTTCTCGATGTTGTTAAAGAGGCAGGCGATCTACATGCTCAAGGGCATCTGGATCGGGCCTCTATTCTTTATGAAAATCTGTTAGGCGCACAGCCTGACGATCCTATTGTACTGTATCTGTTGGGGACGTTGTTCTCTCAGCAAAACAGATTCGGTTCAGCTATCACATTGCTTCGGGCTGCTACAAAGACGGGCGGGGATGAGTTGCCTGAAGTGTGGCATAATCTTGGCACGGCATATCGCAACGAGGGGCATACAGAAGACGCTCGTGAGGCGTATCAAAAAGCCTTGGCGCTGGAATCAGATAGGGCAGACACTCTCGCAATGATGTCTGGCAGCTACATCAACACAGGGGAGCCTGATAAGGCTTTAGATTATGCTGACCAGTCACTTGCCATCGAGGATAGCCCACAGGCGCGGAACCATCGCGCATTGGCTAATCTGGAGCTAGGAAACTGGCGCGAGGCTTGGCCAGACTATGAAGCGCGGTTTGAATTGGATACGCACAGCGTAAGCAACCGTCCATACACTTGCCCACGGTGGCACGGGGAAAAGGTCAAGAAGCTTGCAATACATGGAGAACAAGGTGTTGGTGACGAAATCATGTTCCTCTCTTGCTATCAAGACGCGAGTCAGTTTGCAGAGGAGATCGTCATTGAGGTGGAGCATCGCTTGCGTTCGCTTATCGAAAAGTCTCTTGAAGTGCCGTGTTATGGATCGCATCAAGAATTGATTACAGCGCACCCTGACGTGGATGCTTATATCCCGATGGGTAGCCTGCCCGGATTATTTAGAAACGACGACAAAGACTTCCCGCGAAATCGATATCTAAAGGCTGATGGGAGTAAGTACAAAGCTCTATTGGGCGATGATCCGATTGTTGGCATTGCTTGGCATGGCGGGACTAAGGGAACGCACCAGCAGCTACGGAATGCACCTCTGTCGCTATGGAAGACACTCATTACTGACAACCCAGACAAGACGTTCGTGTCTCTCCAGTATGGGGAAGACGCAGCAGCGCAGGCACAAGAGCTTGGCATCATCCACTGGCAAGAGGTGATTGATAATTTTGAGCAGCAAGCAGATTTGATTGAGGCTTGCGACTTGGTTGTTTCTGTCTGTCAGACGGCGATACATATTGCGGGGGCGATTGGGGCTAAATGCTTCTGTTTAACGCCTGACCACGCTGCTTGGCGCTATGGGCTGGAAGGTCCGATGCTTTGGTATGGCGAGCACCTTGAGCTTATCCGTCAGGAAGGCAAAGGCTGGGAACATGTTTTTGAAACTGTGGGAAAGAGACTAAAAAATGCTGATTACTGATGAATACAAGCGGCTAAACAGCGAGCTTCATGAAAGCAACGAGGCATATGGCACGAGCGGTCATAAGCATGCAGAGGCGGTTCTTGGTCTAGCGAATGCCATGCAGACTGCCGACATCCTTGATTATGGCTGTGGAAAGGGGACGCTTAATGCGTCGATTGGTGTACGTATAAAAGAATATGACCCTGCGATTCCCGGCAAGGAAGACGCGCCTGAACCAGCCGACATCGTGGTTTGCTCAGATGTGCTGGAGCATATTGAGCCACAGTGCTTGGACGATGTTCTGGACGATCTGGAGCGCCTGACGAAACGTGCCGTGTATCTTTGTGTCGCGACTCGCCCTGCCAAGAAGGTTTTGTCTGACGGACGGAACGCGCATCTCATCGTGAAGGAAAAGACTTGGTGGATACCTCAGATCATGGATCGATGGGACATGATGAATTTCCAAGAGATGGGTGGTGAGTTTGTTTTTGTGGGCATGAAGAAATGAAAATATTTATAGGCTACGATCCACGCGACCATGACGCTTATCGTGTCTGCGAGCAGACGATACGTGAGAACACCTCAAGGCCCGTAGAAATCATTCCGCTCAAGGAATGGGAGCTTCGCAGCAAGGGTGTATACTGGCGTTCGTATCACGTTGATGTAACAGGCCAGATGTGGGACGACAAAGACGGGCGTCCATTCTCGACGCAGTTTTCATTCACTCGCTTTGCTGTTCCGATTCTCATGGACTATGCCGACGAGTGGGTGTTGTTCTGTGACGCTGACATGATGTTCAGAACGGATGTTCATTATCTATTCGATGAGATTGAGCAGTCAAAGTCTCTCTACTGCGTGCAGCATAATCACAAGCCAACAGAGGCCATCAAGATGGACGGTGTAAAGCAGACATCGTACAACAAAAAGAATTGGTCTTCGTTTATGTTTATGCGTCCAGCAGGGTTAAGGGGCATGACGCCTTTCGTCCTGAATAACTGGTCCGGGTCTGCGCTGCATGGCCTGACGTGGTGTGACGCTGAACGTATTGGGAGCCTTGACCCTCGATGGAACCATCTCGTGGGCTACGATGAACCAGAGGATCACTACAACACACACTTTACCCTTGGCACACCTGACATGAAACATCATGCCGACAGTGAATGGGATGGAGAGTGGTGGGACGCATTGGATCGAGCAAATAAAGGAGTTCTCAATGAGGCGTAGACAGGCGTATCATGTTGACCAAACCCCTGATAAAATTGAAGAAGTTGCCCCGCCAAAAGTAGTGGAAAAGCCTTTAAAAAAAGGGTATTGTCGAAAATGTGGGGAACATATTGGACGTGGAATAGCGTTTCATGAGAAGCGCTGCGAAGGATAACCCCACATGGCTATTAGCGGCACCTATGGCAAGATGATTGACAGGATCGAGAGCGAGATCGGGCGCTCAGACCTTACGTCGGATGTCAAAAACGCAATTCAAACCGCGATTTCTCATTACGAGCGCAAGCGGTTTTATTTCAATGAATTTATCGATAGTTTGAGCGCGTCAAGCAGCCAAGAATTTTACACGAGTGCTGACTTTGCAACGCTTAATCGCGTGGTCGAGATTGACAGCTTAACGATTGATGACAACAACACGACTTATCCGCTTATCGAGCGGTCATGGTCGTACATGGAACAGGCGCAGACGCGGTCGCAATATGTAGGCACCCCCACAGATTATGTGCGCTACGCGCAGCGTTTGCGCTTGTACCCTATTCCTGATGAGAGTTACGTGTTGCATGTAAGTGGGGTTAAAAAGCTTGCAACGCTATCAGCCACAACCGACACAAATGCGTGGATGGTCGATGGCGAGGCTCTCATTAGGGCTAGGGCAAAGGCTGAACTATATCTCCACAAGGTGCAGAAGCCAGAGAAGGCTATTGCTATGAATGCGGCAGAGGAGAGCGCCTTGGCAGAGATTGAGGCAGAGACGAACAAGTACATCGCAGCAAAGATTAAGGCGACACAGTTTTGATTCCGTTCGCTGAATATTTGCCAGACCAGCCAGACTATAACGGCGGCACAACTGTTGCGACGAATGTTATTCCTCGGACTGTCGGCAGTTACGGCGCTATAGCAGACTTGGCGAATGTAGCTGACGCACTTACCAACAGACCGCAGGGGGCAAATTCCTTTCGGGACAGCTCTGGCAACGTCAATACATTTTGCGGTGACAGTCAGGACTTGTTCAAGCTTGGAACGACTGCATTCGCTAATGTTTCCAAGTCTTCAGGCGCATATACAACAGCCAATGACGGTGCGTGGGAATTTGTCCAATATGGTGAGCGTGTTGTTGGTGTTAATGGTCTTTCAGATCAGCCCCAGAGTTTTATTATGGGGACGGATAGTGCATTCTCTGATTTGGCGGCGGCTGCGCCTAGAGCAAAGCACGCGGCAGTTATTAATAACTTTGTGATGCTTGGGAATACATACGATTCCACTGACGGCAATATTCAAAACCGTGTCTGGTGGTCTGCTATTGATGACCCTACGGATTGGCCTACGATTGCGTCTGCTGACGCTGCTGCCAAGCAGTCTGACAGGCAAGACTTGCCCGTAGGTGGCGCAGTCCAGCGAATTACTGGGGCTATTGGTGGTCTTGATGGAGCCATCTTCTGCGAGAAGGCAATTTATCGTGTTCAGTATGAAGGCCCACCTACTGTGTTTGGCTTTTATGAAGTCGAGCGCGACAGGGGAACGCCTGCTGAGAATAGCGTGGTCAACGTTGGTCCGTTTGGGTTTTATCTTGGCGAAGATGGTTTTTATCGTTTTGATGGGTCAGGATCGACGCCTATTGGCAATCAACGTGTTGACAAGTTCTTCTTCACTGACCTTGACCAGTCGTATTATCATCGAATTTATGCTGCGGCTGACCCTATCAACAAACTTGTCTGGTGGTCATATCCGGGCGCAAACAACAGTGCAGGCAGGCCAAATCATCAGTTGATTTATAACTGGGCGTTGGATCGGTGGGGATATGCAGAGATTGAAATGGAGCTACTGTTCAGGGATTTGTCTGCTGGTTATACGCTCGATGAGTTGGATCAGTTTGGCAATATGGATACTTTGCCATTTAGTTTGGACAGCCGTGCTTGGACTGGTGGTCGTCTTCTGCTTTCTGCTTTTGATAGCTCTAAGCGCCTTGCTCGATTTGCCGGGAGTAATCTTGAGGCAACTATTGAGACTGCGGAAGTTGGCGGCAACGAATTATTTGGAAAGCCATCGGAGCGCATGTTTGTAAATGGCGTTCGCCCTTATGTTGATGGGGGCGCGGCGACCGTTGCGCTCAAGCACAGGAACTTGCAGACGGATTCACTGACCACGGACGGGCCAAATGCTATTGAGGCTTTGACTGGCATGGTCCCTTTCTCTCGTTCGACACGGTACGCACGCGCTCAAGTAAAGATTCCAGCAGGGGGGACTTGGACCCACGCGCAGGGCATTGACTATGACGCAGAAGAAGACGGTGAAATCTAATGCCTGAACCCGGACAATACACGCCACTGTTTTCCCGTAGAGGCGCTGGGCTTTTATCTCAGCCATCTAACGCGATTACAACACGGGCGCTTGGTGGGCTGCTTAGTGGGTATTACGCGGCGAAGGATTATGACTATCCAGACACAGCGCTAGGCTTGTTGGCACTGCCTGCGAAGGCTGTCACGGGCGTTGCAGGCGCAGCGGTTGACCAGATTCAAGGCGCGATGCGTGAGGCACCCGGCACGGTCGCGGGGCTGAATGATGGCAGTCAGAACACGGAGCTTGCGCTGGGCTTGCTTGGGACAAACGCAGTATTGCCGTTCCGCGCTCCTGCGGGGTCTTTGCCTGCCCACGTTTGGCAGGGCGGTCCACACAAATACGGTCCCGGCGGCACAAAGGACAGTTTGAAACATGTCGGCAAGGGTGAAGGCGCACAGGCTTATGGGTGGGGGCGGTATGATGCGGGGGCGCGGAGCGTCGGGGAAAATTATAAACGTCAGTTGTCCCCCGGCGACGTTCTGATGCGGAAGGATGGAACAGTTATTATGCCTTCCCGTAGTGGCGGAGGTGGTCCAGACGATGTTTTCGCATCGTTTGCGAGCGGGTATGGTGATCTTGACGAAGCGGCGGCGTCTCTAAGGCAACAAATCGAGATGCTTGATGATGGGACGAGCATTTATTATTCCATGCGCCTTGATCCGGGCGCAATAACGCCGAATGAATTAAGAAAGTCTTATGCGGATGCGCTTGATTGGTATGATGCCAATAAAGCCGACCTTATGATAGACCGCAACCACGGCTACCTCTACAAGCACGACCTTCCCGACGAAGACATTGCCCGTTATCTGGATTGGGATGCGCCGTTGAGTGAGCAACCGGAGAGTGTGCGAAAGTTTGCCGATCAAGTATCGCAAGACGAATTAGCTGCGATGTTGCGTAAATATGAGCGTGGCGATGTACCTAGTGATTATAAGGTTAATATATCCGACAAGGAATTGGATGAACTTTACGAGCAGTTATCCGATATCAAGGACTTGCCGCAGTCGGAAATTGACGCTGGTATAGCGAAGGCTAATGCGGCTCAAGCAGAGAGGGCGAGAATTGCTGTTGATGCTATGTTTGGGCCTAATAAAAAAGGAGGGGGGTTTTATAAAGAACTCGCCAACCTCTACGGCTCCGACAAAGCCGCATCCGAGGCACTCGCTCGCGCTGGCATCCCCGGCCTGAAATACTATGACGGCATGAGTAGGGCAACGAGAGACTTCGATAATGAAATATCCCAAAAATTGGGCGAAATTGATGCCTTAAAAGCCGCCCCGCAGTCAGATTACAACAAGATAAGACTGAGACGGCACGAAAACGAATTAGCTGCACTCAAGAAGCTACAGGCTGAGAGTGACCCGCGCACCCGCAACTTCGTCACATGGGATCAAGACGTTCTAAACCGCATGAAGATGCTAGAGCGGAATGGCGAACCTGTTGGCAGTACGACACTGGGAGCTAATCGAGGTGGCAAGGCATCCGGTCTGCTTGGGCTTTCTGCTGCGGGTGGAGAAAGCGGTGTGACGAAGTCTGGTGGACTTCTTGATCTAGATGCAATGCGCGATCTTGAAAAGCGTGTTTATGACCTAACGGACGCTAGTGACTTTATTGAGATTGGAAAGCAGACAGGAAATAAAGTTTCTGTGCCGTTTCAAGTTGGTGGCCCAAAAATGACCGTCGATCAAATTGAGGCGTTTGAGGCTGCTCATAAATTCTCCCCCGCTACGAAAGGATATTTTGATCCAAAAATATTTACGCCAGAAGATTTTGAAATTGGCTCATTGATAATACCAAACCCCGGCGACCCAACTGCTGGAGGAAGGCTTATTCAGTCGGCAAGCGGACCATCTGATGTTGTCAATGTGTCTGGCACTGACTTTATGAGGCAAATAGGTGAGGGGGAAGGAAACCCTGCTATTTGGGCATCTGCTCCGTCTGTTATGAAGAAGCTGCAAAATAGAGGATTACTTGCTGATGGCAATCCGGCGTATTTTGTAAGCAGTGAGCAAGGTGCAGAGAGTGTGCTGTTTAACGCTGTGGCTGCGGAGCGTTACGAGGAACTTTTCGATCCGTCTAAAATTAGCAAAAAGGGCGCGACTGAAATTCGGAAAGCCCTAGAGAGGCGCAAAAAAGACAAAGAAGGCAACATAGCGCCGATTGCAAAGTGGCAAAAAAATATACCAGACCCGTCAAGTCCGAAATTTGCTAAATGGCTCCATAGTCTCCCCGGAACTACAAAGTCAGAGGTTATCCAGCGTCTTAATAAAGATAAAATCATCTCTGAGGGCGCTCCAGATGTTCGTGAAATTATTCACTCTGTAACCGCGCCAGAGAATGTTTGGGCGCTGGATAAGGACGCTGCGTGGGCCAAGAATCTGGCGAATGATACTGTTCCCGGTCTCCTGTATGATCCGTTAGTCGGGAAATCTATTGCTAAGGTTGACCCCGGCGTCCCGTTAAGACCATCACCAAACCCATCATTCCCGATTGAAACTACTGGTGAGTATGTTGGTGGGTTTGGATTTAGGCCAACTCGTAGTCAAGTATGGCGAGATTGGTATGCAGGTAAGAACTTGGCCAACAAGCCAGTAAACGCAGCGCACAGAGGCTTCACGTTAAGCTATCCAGTTCAACGGGTTGACGCGGAATGGCAAGACACGCTTATGAAATTGCGTGAAGAAGCTATGCGTCAAAAATAAACTTTTCAGGATCAACATCTATAATGAAGTCGTCATTTGTAACGCCAAGCATTTTGAATATGTCTTTCTGGTATGAAAGTAGGAAGGCTTGCGTATGCTTGTTTAGCTGGCTGAAGTTGTCATCTATATCTTTTGGGTGCGTTTTATGGCGCTCGACTAAGGCAGCGGTGTATGCGCCTTGTAAAACCTCAATAGCAAGGTCTACTGCTTTATCTTTATCCATAATAATTCTCCCACAGTTAAGAGTGTAGTGTACCATGACCGTAGGTGAATATCCAGTCCCGCCTTTAGACTTCTTTGACGAGCGAAAGCATCGCCGTCAGATCGCGCAGGCGTTGGCTTTAGCGCAGCAGGGCAAATTGAACAACGTCTTGGACGTGACATTGGCAAACAACGGGACAGCCACGACTGTCAGTGACGCCCGGATCGGCGCAACGACATTCCCCGTATGCGTCCCAACTCATGCAGATAGTTGGGGCATGGACAAGCTGCCATTGGTTGCTGACAGTGGCAGGGTCAATGGTTCGTTTATAGCCTCGCATAGTGCGGTCGCATCTGCTAACTTGAAGTTTAAGTTTATTCTTGTGGGGTAGTTCTGTGGGGCAGTCCGTCAATAAAATCGCGATGCTGTATGCATTCAATGTTATCTGCGTTGTGTTGTTCCCTGTGTTTGGTCTTGTCGATCTGACAATTACTGGCGCTGCGGTCGCATATGCCATGCTGTTCTTGATGAATGGGCTGGGTGTTATTGTAGGATACCACAGGCACATATCTCATGGCGCATTTAAGTTTAGATACGAATGGGTCAGGCGTCTTTTCTTGCTGCTTGGAGCAGTTAGTTGCAGCGGCAGCCCGTTGGGCTGGGCGGCAATCCATAAAGCGCATCATCGAGGCTCTGATACAGCCCTAGACCCGCATTCCGCAGACATTGGGTTCTGGAATATGCAGGCTGTTAGGTACAATATGGACGGTGTGGGCGGCATGGCTGGATTGCGTGGGATTATCTCCGACCCATTCTGCGGTTTTCTCCATAAGTATTATTTTGTGATTGTGGCATCATACGCTGTGAGCCTTTTTGCCTTGCTTGGGGTCGAAGGCGTTTACTGGGGCTTCCTGCTGCCTGCGGCTCTTACAATGTTTGCTGAAAGCTTTTTAAACTGGGCCGCGCACAAGTCATTTGGGTATTCAACACACGAGACAAAAGACAGTAGCAAAAATGTATGGTGGTTGAACTTTCTCAGCTTTGGCGAGGGGTGGCACAACAACCACCATAAGCATCCCAGAAGGGAAACAACACGAGAGAAGTGGTGGGAGATCGATCCATGTGGGGTGGTGATACGTCTGGTCAAGGCTTAACCAGAGACCAGAAGTTGTCAATAATTCTGTGGCTTATGAACCAGTTCGAGCGCTATCGGTACTGGACCCTTGAGGATTTGAATAACTGGGTGTTCCCTGCCGTTGATTCTGAGCAGTGCCATGTCTTCATGAGAAATGGCAGTCCAGTGGGCTATGTTTCGTGGGCTTTCTTGGACCCGAAGATATCAGATCAGGTGATGACAACGGAAAGAGCCATGCGACCTTCTCACTGGCGTTGCGGGGAAGAAATGTGGATTGTTGAGTTTATTGCTTTGAAAGGCAATGTCAGATATATTGTCAAGGATATGAAGCGCTGGTTTCCGGGCGATGCTAAAAGAATACGAAATAAGGATGAATCTGTTGTTCGAGGTAAGTATGGTTTCCCTGTTGAAAGTTAGGTTAGCTTAATGGGCGCGGCTGCTGGTCCGGGCGGTGACTCGGGGGGTGGACCGGGGGAGGATATAGGCCAAGATGATACGCTTGGCGAACTTGATGCCATGCCTGCTACGGCAGATGACTTTGGCCCAGCCAGTGGGTTTGGGTTAGGAAGCCTAGAGGCGGCACAAGAAGCTGCTGCTGCAAATTCTTTTGCTGGGATTGGCGATAGCTTTGCCATTACACCTGACATGGTTGAGAAGGCGTATCAGACCCTTCCTAATGAAAAGTCGTATCTTGGGCTTCTTGGATTGTTTAATTTATTAAACCCATCAAAGATGACACCGGGATTCAATCCAAACGCTAAACAGCCGACAGTGGGCTTTGGTGTTCCGACAGATGACAACCCTAATGCTCTGGCAGGCTGGGGCATCGCGCCTGCTAATTCGCTTTCTGATGATGGTGGTTTAGGTGGTGGAGACGGCTTGTTGCGTTTAGCCCAGTCATCTCCATTTCGGCAAGCTGGATCAGGTATTCTCAACGCTCCATCCCCGATTCCAACATATACCCCGCCGCAGTATCAGTTCTTAAATAATTGGTGGGAAGGGAATGACTTTATCCCGGCACCACTGACGAGGATTTAACATGATGCACATCATCCCAGCTTTAATTGACATTATCAGGAATGTGGTCGGTTGAGTGCTGTTAAAGGTAACCCCAGAAAAACTAGGCGAGGTTTGGGGCAAGGCATACGAGTGGCTGGCTCCAGCGATTGAGCGCGATGGACTGGTTACAAAAGAAACTGTTTATGACGGGCTAAAAAGTGGTTATAATCAGTTGTGGGTGTGCGAAACCGCAGCAGCGGTAACATGCCTAGAAGATTACGCCAAAGAACGTGTTTGTTTTATTTGGCTCGCGGGTGGCAGCGATCTGTCAAAAATCAAAGAAAATATGAGATTCATAGAGGCGTGGGCATTTGAAAACGGGTGCAGCCGAATGAGGGTCACAGGCCGCAAGGGGTGGCTAAGAGTTTTTAAAGATTATAGCGAGCCATATATAACGATGGAAAAGAAGATATGACGAGCAAGAGTAAGCCAGTAGGTCAGTCGCAAACGGTTGTGAACAGAGACCCTTGGGGACCGCAACAGGAATACCTCAAGACGGGTTTTGAACGTGCTGAGACTGATATTCTAAATAATCCGGCACAGTATTATCCAAACTCGACTGTTGTGCCGTTCTCAAGCCAAACAGAGAGTGCTTTGCAGCGCCAAGAGGATCGAGCCACGATGGGTTCTCCACTTGTGCAGGCCGCGCAAGGCGAGGCGCAGAGGACAATTCAGGGCGATTATTTAAACTCTAATCCATATTTACAGCAGGCCATGCAGGCTGCTGCGCGTCCAATGGTCGAGAATTTTCAAGATACAATCATGCCATCTATTCAAGGCGGCTTCTCTGGTCGGGGCCGATATGGTTCAGGGCTTCAGGCTTATCAGCAGCAGAAGGCTGGCTCTAACTTGATGCGTGAATTGGGCGACATGGGCGCTCGGATGTCATACGCTGACTATGGCGCAGAACGTGGCAGGCAACAGAATGCACTAACGCAGGCGGCTCCACTGGCGGCTCAAGACTATCTCGATATTTCTCAACAAGCACAGGCAGGCGCTCTCAGAGAGGCGCAGGCTGGCGCAGAACTTCAAGATCAGATCAACAGGTTCAACTTTGAACAAAACGCACCTAAGACCGCCTTGCAGCAATACATGTCCATTATCGGTGGTGGTTCGTTTGGCGGTACGGAAACAGAATCTTCCCCGATATTCCAGAATAGGGCAGCAGAGAATGTTGGCCTGTTAGCGACAGGGGCAGGCGCTGCAGCAGATATAGCGAGCATCTTTAAAAAATGAGTGGTATCCTTAGTAATATTTTTGATTTTGCAAAGAGTAATCGTGGGCAGCGCCTTGGCGCGGGTCTTCGCGGGATGGGCGCTGGGCTTCTGCAGGCTGGCGCTCCACGGGTAGGCGCTCCCGGTCCTAATCCGTGGGCTGTTGGGCTGGGCGGCTTCTCTGGTGGCGTCGATGCTTACGACAAGAAGATGCAAGCAGAAGAGATGCAGGCGCTGCAAAAGCAAATGGTCGAGGCTAAACTTGCTAAACAGAAAAGGGAAGAGCGGCAGGCACGGGCAAGGTCTGCGTATGCTAACATGCAGGGCGTAAACACACGGCCTGATGGTTCCGGGGCTACACGAACAGACCTTCTTCGAGGCGCTTACCCAGAGGAATTTGCAAAAGCTGAAATAGAACAAATGATGCCATCCCGGTCTGGCACGCCTATGTCTATTAAGGAGTGGGAACGGTTCAGCGCGATGACGCCAGAAGAGAAAGAGCAATATTTGCGAATGAAACGAGCGCAACAACTTGTTGATATTGGTGGGGCTTTCGCTGCTGTTAGCCCAGTAGACCCTACGCAAGTAACTCAAATTGCAGAAAAGACACTCAATCCCGGAGAGGAGCCTGCCGTCAGAATGGAGCAGGCTGCTGCATCTGCTGAAGGGACGGCTGTTGGGAAAGAGGCTGGCGAAGCAAAGGCGCGGCTTTCTGCTGCTATTGCAACATACCCCAAACTAGAGGGCGTTGTTAACACTCTCAAGGATTTAGGGAAAAAGGCATCTTATAGCTGGGCCAGTCGAGCAAAAGATGAAATCGCTATCCAAATGGGTGGGGAAGCGAGTGAAGGCGCTATTGCGAGAGGCGCTTATATTGCCACAGTTAAAAACAATATTCTGCCATTGTTGCGCCAGACATTTGGCGCTGCATTCACAGCGGCAGAGAGTGACAGTTTGCTGGCTACCCTTGGTGACCCCAATACGCACCCGTCCATTAAGGATGCTGTCTTAGAGGCTTTCATTGCCCAAAAATATGCGGATATCCAAGCCATGCAGCGACAAGTTGGTGGTAATGAAGATGCCACAGATTTAAAAACGAAATATGGTCTTGAGTGATGGCAGATATTGCAAAAGTAAAGCGCAACATAGGTAAGATGATCGACGGCGGTGCGACTGAGGCTGAGATCGACAGCTATATAGCCAGTGAGGGCGTCACCCTTGGTCAATTAAAGTTAGGTCCGAAACCTTCGGCCCAGCCTGAAAATTCAGAGCGCAAGCCTGAAAATTTAGAGCGCAAGCCTGTATTTAGCGGTGCTTTATTGCCCATCACGAGATATGATAACGACGATGTAGAGTTTGACCCCAACGCTGGCATCGTGGGTTCTTTAAAGCGTGCTATAGAGGCTCCAAGCGCTGCTATGCGCGGTGAGTTTGACCCTTTAAGCCCAGAGGGTGGCATGCGTGCTTTGGAAGTTGCAACGGCATTTTCTCCAGCGCCGATGACATCAAAAGCATTTCCTGCAAGTGGTCTATTCGCGCCCCGGACAAAAGTTCCTACGCGAAAAGAATTAAAGAAGGCAACCGATGAAGGGTATCGGGCGGCACGAGAGTTAAATGCCGAATATAAACCAGAAGCGATAGCAACATGGGCCAGAGAAACTATTAATCAACTGAATGCGGATGGAAGAATTAAAGAAACCTATCCAGAAGTACACGGGCTGCTTAAGAAGCTTGCCTTCCCACCAAGAGGGGCGAAGTCAATTTCTCTTGAGATTGTTGACGCGATATACAGGGAACTTGGTAGGCTCGGCGGTGCTGCGGAGCCTTACAAGGCTGCAACGGCTAACATTGTGCAAAAAAGTTTGGACGATTTTCACGCAAATCTTGGCCCCAGAGATATGGCTGGGGGTACAGGCTACCCATCGGCGGCAGCGGAAATCCTCAAGGAAGCCAGAGGCAATGCGGCTGCAGGGTTTCGTTCAGACAACATCACAGGGCTTGAAAAAACAATTAAGCGACGAACCGCAGCGGCTGGTTCAGGTCGGAACATGGACAACCAAATCCGGCAGCGCCTCACAACATTTATTGAAAGTAGAAAAGGGTCTCGTGGTCTTACCGCGTCCGAAGAGAAAGCAATAGATGATATCATTATGGGTAAGCCAACAAAGAATGCTTTGCGCTACTTTGGCAACCTTTTTGGTGGTGGTGGCGGCATTATGTCAACAATGCAAGGGGCAGCGGCTAGTGGTTTGGGCTTCAGCGCGTTTGGCCCAGCGGGACTTGTTGCTGGCTTGGTGCCGCCAGCTATAGGTGCTGTGATGCGCCAAACAGGAGGGGCTATGGCGAAGCGTGAATTAAAAGAGCTTGATAAGTTGATGCGATCCCGATCCCCATTAAACCGAAAAAGGCTAGGGAACGACATGCCGCCTCAAGCTGTGGGAGCGCCTCCTTCTGACGTTCCATTGCTTCCATCACCTTCCCCGCAAGGGTTGCCTATGCCGCCTGCTACAAGCCTTAGGAGTGGCGTTGGTTCGCGTGCTGGTCTGTTGTCCTTGATGAATGATGGGCAGCAATTGCCTGCTCCTGAAATCGACGTAAAAAAGCCAATGTATGGTTCTCCCGGCCTTCTATTTTATGACAAACGGATTTAAGCAATGAGTGAAATCAGAGATTTAAGCGTAACAGACGCAAGCAACAATGATCCTGCCTTTGGCTTTCCAGAGAACATGAACCCGTCAGACGTTAATGACAATCTGCGTCGAATTTTAGGTGCAATTAAGAGGTGGTACGCAGATACAAATGGCACCCTTGCGACGACAGGGTCGAGCAATGCCTATGTCTTGGCAGCGAATGCTACTGTTGCGTCTTATCAAGCTGGTGACGTTTATTTGTTCAGCGCAAACCATACGAACACTGGCGCAGCAACAATTGATGTGGATGGTCTAGGTACAAAGGCGTTAGAGATTAATGGCGCGGCGGTTGCGTCTGGTGATATAGAAAGCGGAAAATTCTTCTTAGCTATTTATGACGGCACGGCGTTTCAGCTTACGCGTTTATCTCCTGCTGTTGTAGACTTTGCTGTAACAGCGGCGTCTAACGGCGGCGCGGCGGTCGCATCTAACGCTGTATCCGTTGACCCAAACAACGCCACAGACACGGCGATTGCTGCGGGGGATGAAATTCTATTCGCGGACGCTGATGACAGCAACAACGTCAAAAAGGACACGGTGCAGGGTATTCTTGATCTTGTACCATCCGCTACGGCTGGCCTTCAATCTATCCAAGTATTCACTTCAGGTGGAACATGGACAAAACCAGCCGGAATTACCAAAGTCAAAGTCACCGTTGTTGGCGGTGGCGGTGGCGGTGCTGGCGGTAACTCTAGCTACCGCACAGGCGGCGGCGGCGGTGGCGGTGGTGCCGCCATTGAATTTATTGATGTTACTGGAACTTCTAGTGAAACAGTTACCATCGGCGCTGGCGGTGCTGCTGGCGGGTCAAATAGTGCTGGTAGTGCCGGAGGTACTTCGTCGTTTGGTTCGTTCTGTTCTGCAACAGGTGGCGGCGGCGGGTCTGCCGAAGGAAGCGGGACGCGTGCGGGTGGCACAGGAGGCGCGGGGTCTGGCGGCGACATTAACATTACAGGTCAAGCTGGTGATGGCGTTCAGACGAATGATAATCAATCTGGCGCGACAGGTGGTTCTTCAATTCTTGGAGGCGGTGGACGTGGAGGCGGTCTTGCTGCAAGCGCAACAGGTGGCGCTGGAGGAAACTACGGCGGCGGCGGGGCATCCACTTCCGGGTCGCAAGCTGGCGGTGCTGGTGCTGGCGGTATAGTAATCGTTGAGGAGTACGCATAATGAAACGCGCTCTTGTTCAAGGCACACGTATCTGTGAGTTTATCGCAACGGAAGCTGATCAATTCCCCGTGCATGAAAGCATGGTCTGGGTTAATGTGCCTAATAACACGACGACACAAGACACTTACGAAAACGGTGCCGTCGTAAAGTATCAATATCCAGATTTAACATGGTCAGATATTCGAGCAACTCGAAACAATCTGCTTGCAGCGTCGGATTGGCGAGCGATGTCTGACGTGCCTGTCATGTCAAATGAGTGGCGGGATTACCGTCAATCCTTGCGCGACATTCCAGAGACGTATTCAAGTCCGAGCGATGTTGTCTGGCCCGTTGAGCCTGACTAATCATGGACCCGGTAACAATTGGATTAGCTATCGCCGGGGCAAAGAAACTGGTCGAGACTGCGGGTGATCTCAAAGAGATTGTCGGCGGTATCGACAATTTGCTGTCTGCACAGGAAGCCAAGCCACCAAAAAAGAAAAAACCAAAAACGCGGATGCAGCAAATTTTGAGGATGCGGTCCGGCGATGCAGACTACGACGACGAGACCAGTATCTCGTCTGTTGCCAACGATGTGTTGGAGGCGCGGCAGCAAGAGGCGGCAATAGAATCGCTTAAAAAAGAGATCGACCGGAAGTGGGGACAAGGCACATGGGACAGCATTGTTGATGAGCGTGAAAAGAGAATAGCGGCAAAGGCAGAAAAGCAGAAGAAAGCCAAGGCAGCAGCAGCAGCAAAGGCAAGCGAGGACAAAGCATTTTGGGACACCGTGTATCGCTGGATGCTTGAGGGCTTTAAATTGATATGCGTGCTTGCGGCGGCGGTAGTTGTTGGCGCAATTCTTTGGGCTAATCGCTGCACTGGCGGATACTGTTAATGGAATTTAGAAGACTGCACACTAGATTTTTTAATAACGACAAAGGGAAACTATAATGGCTGGTTTGTACGATAACATTCACGCTAAACGTAAACGCATTAAAGCACAAAAGGCAGCGGGTAAAAAACCAGAGAGTATGCGTAAGCCGGGAGCAAAAGGCGCACCAACGGCAAAAGCATTTAAAGCTGCAGCCAAGACAGCAAAGAAAAGGAAGTGAAATGGCAAAAAATCAACCTCATTACTTAGCCAGCGGAAAACTGTACAAAGGTCCAACCCACAAGGCAGGTGGCAAGCTCATGACCGGAGCAAAGCATACTGCGGCGTCAAAAAACTTGTTCCACTCAAAACCAAAGAAGAAATAACGATGGCAACAAAACCCGCAAAAGGTAAAGCCAAAGTCAAAGTTACAGCCTCTGGCAAAAAAGTCAGCTACGGTCAAGCTGGCAAAGCCAAAGGGGGTGGCCCACGAGTAAAGCCGGGAACTGCAAAAGGCGACGCATACTGCGCAAGATCGGCTGGTCAAATGAAAAAGCACCCCAAGGCAGCAAAGAACCCTAATAGCCCGTTGCGTCTTAGCCGTAAGAGGTGGAAGTGTTCTGGGAGTAACTCGGGGAAATAACACTATGGAACTTGGAACCAGAGAACTCGTTCAATTTATTAGCCTCGTCGCAACTTTAGCCGGGGCTTTTGCGGTTGTGAAATCGCAGCTTGCGCGGGTGATTGAAGACCTCAAGAATATTGAAGCAGAAATGCACACAATAAATGACAGGCTCGACACAATCGAAAGCGGGTCGGCTGTCTTTAAGCATCAGGTCAACGTGCTGGGCAACATACTATCACCCAGCAACCTCGATAAAAAGTCACGCGAAATTGCAGAAGTTAAAAAAGAATTAACGTATCTGCGCGAGGCTTCTGATAGAATGTACAAAATGCACAATGGCACCCACCCGAAATAAAGGAGAAAATTAATGTCAAAAGTTAGAAACAAAAGTTACGGTTATGGGCCTAAAAAAATGGCTGCTGCAAAAAAAGCTAGTAAAAAAACTGGCAAGCCCATAAAAATGACCAAGAAAAAATGATCCCAGTATTTGCACATTGGGACGATATACCAGAAAGCGCATGGCCTTGCGTTTATTTCAAACCCGATGAAATAGCGTGTAAAGGTACAGGTGAGATCGCTGTCAACACTGAAGCACTTGATGCTCTGGATATGTTTCGGTCCCTTATTGGCGGTCCTGTCTCAGTATCTTCCGCATATCGGTCAGCATACCACAATGCCCGTGTGGGGGGTGCGCCGTTATCAAGCCATACTCTCAAAGGATCAAACGGACCCAGCGCCTTTGACATCAAGCTGCAAGGACGGGACAAAGAATTGATCCATCGTTGTGCAGAGAAGGCCGGGTTTCGTGGTTTCGGCATGAGATACAATACATTCGTCCATATTGACATGGGCAGAAAGAGGCAGTGGTAATGGAATTTTTACTTTCAGTGCTTACAGGTGGGGCCACGGGCATACTTGGCTCGGTGCTAGGGAAGGTGTTCAGCTTCGCTGACTTCTGGATGGAAGAAAAGAAAAGCAACAACGACCACCAACGTACACTGGAGATGACCCGTCTCCAGCACGATTTGAGGTCAGAAGAATTGGAGACTGAGCGTGAGATCGTCATGGAGGAACAGGCTGGAAAACAGAGGGCTGCGTCGTATCGTCACGATATGTCTGCTGGTGTTAGTTACCCTTGGGTGGCTGCTATCCTTCGCCTTGTTCGCCCTGTCTTGACAGTGGGGCTAATAGCCCTGACGTGGTACATATACGCGACAAGCATGGACTTGGCGCAGCAAGAGTACATTCTCCAATCAGTTATCTACATGACGTCCACGGCGGTGTTGTGGTGGTTCGGTGATCGTGCAATGAGACCAAAGAAATGACCTATGTAATCCTCATTTCCTTGATCCTGATTTGCGGCCTGTGGCGACCACTCATGGAAACTATCGCTTTGTTAGAAGTGGCGAAGGCGGCATTTATTACGGAGTGTTTAAGCTAATTTGATAAGAACCGCAGATTATGGCGACGAAGTTTCCACCACCAAACCTTCGCCAATCGCTGTTCTCTAGTCATGCATCTCCATCCAACTTGGCGAGGGCTTTAGATATGTCTTCGCACACCCAAGACTGCACACCACCAGATCGAAGCAAGACTTCTGCTAATCGCAAAGCCGCCGCCAGTTCGTCGCGTTGTTGCGCGATGCTCTGGTTAATACTGTCCCATCGTTTACTGCGCGACTCCAACTCCGCTATGCGGTTCTCTTTGTCGTCTAGGGCGTCGGCTGCTTCTTCGTTAAGAGTGTCGTCCATCCACCAATCAGGATATCGCAGCCGCTCTTGCAGTGTCTTGTCACTCATCATCAAGCCCCTTGCCTTCGGTGACTTTCTTGCAAGCCATCCCGGCTAATATCTGCACAGTGGTAATGAATCACTTCATAACCTCACGCAAAGCCGCAGCCATATATTTCTTGTTAATGTCGATTATTTTATTTTCCAGTGTGCTCTCTCTGATTTAGCCATCAAACGCGCCCATTCCCAAGAACAAGCTTCAAGATTTTCTCTATCCCAATTCTGGCCTTGGAAATTATCAGGCCAACCTGAGCGTCGGGCCTTAGCTTCCTTCGCTGACTTCTGTCCAATGGCTTTACGCTCTTCAAGTGATAGCTTCGCCATGCCACCACCGTTGTTTGGCTGTTTGGGTTGGTCAGGTTCTTTGAAAATTCTGCGTGTCATTGGACTTCCTCACAATAAGACCCGCCACATTCTTGATAGTCAGTCATACGGTCATTGACAGACATAAACACCAATAGCCACAAAAGTATGAACAGTGGCACAAGCAGGATGCCGAAAAGAAAATTATTCATTGTCCAATCCCTGCAAAGCTGTGATGGCAAAGCTGGCTTTAACCCCGTAGCCTTGCAGCCAATCAAGCGCCTCAGAATAGGTCATCAGCCCTGCAGTCACATTGTCTCGTATGATTTTAAAGTATGTCATTTACATCTCCTGTTTCTGATACCGCCAAACCCCAGCCACCTCATTCTGAGGCTCA
>Ga0208547_1000190_pt1 | contig 33023 bp, 30 predicted proteins | sample DEB08_DNA_5_FD_185501 | JGI IMG/M metagenome (GOLD analysis project Ga0208547, IMG submission 185501) | Aqueous microbial communities from the Delaware River and Bay under freshwater to marine salinity gradient to study organic matter... | ecosystem: Environmental > Aquatic > Marine > Coastal ...
TTTGACAGCAACTGGTTTGCGAAACTCAGTTCGATGTGTTGTTTGTGTACGAGCTGTGGCTACGTGATGACCACATTCTACTGATAACGCTGTGCCAAGTGTTGCTTCCGCTGTGAGCGTTGCCATTCAGCATACTCCTACTAATGTAAATCAGTCCAAGCACCGTTGGCATAACCTCTGAACTTGTGTGTTGAAGTATTGTAGTACATCTGTCCATTTGCCAAGTTTGAACTAGGATCCGCACTCGCTGAATAAAGTTGGAACACTCCGCCTGTTGAAACTATTTCCGTGCCAGCATCAACTTTCAATACATCGCTGGTTGTGTCACCATTGACTACGAAATCAACATCAGCACTATCTGGATTGACGATGACCTGTTCGCCTCGCATGTCCAAAACTCTGAGTTGTGTCGTGCTACCATCTGGTGTAGCATACCATTCTAGGTGTGTGCCCAGTGCTCCGTTGGCATGTTGTTGTGATGCTTTGGCTAAAAACTTACCTGGTGTTTTGAAGTAGTTGCCCGCCTGTTCATCATATGGTGAAAAGTAAAATCCACCTACGATATCGCCACTGGCACAATAGGCATCACTGCCATCCGCACCACTTCTCGCAAACCATACATTACCAAATTTGCCATTGTCACTGACACCTGAGGCATTTTGTGATTTCAATACCAGTGCTGGGAAACTGTCGTGTGTCGCCGTTACCTGTATACCTGCATTGTATAATAGGCTGTGATCTGCCGTGTCCGTGCCCTGTTTTACTGATATCGCCGTGTTGAAATGTGCCACTCCACCACCCCAACCCCATTCGCCCTGCGGGCCAAAGTTGCCAGTTGCTGAAGTTTGATCTGGTTTGATAACCATGTCAGCATCTGATGTTGTAATAATCTTGTTGCCATTTACATCCAAATCTCCACCAAGTTGTGGGGTTGTGTCCTCTACTACATTGTTGATTGAAACTGCTTGTGCTCTTGCATCAGTATAATATAAATTTGTACTACCTTCTGTTAAGTCGTCTGTGGTTTTTGTTGCTAATCTTGTGTCAAATCTACTATCTGTATAATATAAATTAGTTCCTTCAGTTAAATCACTTGTTGATTTTGAACTTAAATCTAAATTAGCACCTGTTTGTAAATTAACTCTGGCATCTGCTCTTGCATCTGTGTAGTAAAGATTTGTTCCTTCAGTTAAATCACTTGTTGATTTTGAACTTAAATCTAAATTAGCACCTGTTTGTAAATTAACTCTGGCATCTGCTCTTGCATCTGTGTAGTAAAGATTTGTACCTTCAGTTAAATCACTTGTTGATTTTGAACTTAAATCTAAATTAGCACCTGTTTGTAAATTAACTCTGGCATCTGCTCTTGCATCTGTGTAGTAAAGATTTGTACCCTCTGTTAAATCTGTTGTGGTTTTGCCTGAAAATGCTGTGTCAAATCTTGTGCTTGTATAGTATAAGTTTGTAGTTCCTTCACTAACATCATCTGTAGTTTTGGTTGCTAATCTTGTGTCAAAATCTGTGTTTGCTCTTGCAGTTGTGTAGTAAAGGTTTGTGCTACCTTCTGCTAAATCATCTGTGGTGTTGTTGCTTAAATCATCTTCTGTAGGTGTTGTCCAACTTAAAACACCACTGCCATTAGTTGTTAATACCTGTCCATTTGTACCGTCACTGGTTGGATATTTGATGCCATTTAATTCAACACCTGCATCACAAATTGCATACACACTAGCTGAGCTTACTGTGGTGCTTGCCGCATCAGCAAGTTTGCCCCAAAGTTTACTAAGCAAAATTTGATTTGGATACACACTGGTTGCACCTGTAACACTGCCTGTGATTGTGTTTGCTAAAACACCTTGATCCCAAGTACCTGTCAAATTACCAACCATAATAGATGATAAACCAGGTTGTTCTAAAATTTCTGCTGTGGCTCCTGTGTTGGCTTGTGTAATAGTTTCGCCAACGGAAAATGTTTGATTTGCATTTAATCTAAATTCCCAACATTTGCTGTCAAGTGTTGTAATTAAATCTGCACCACTAACACCTGCACCTGCTACTTTAATGCCAGCACCTAATGGCATTGGGTCGTTGCCTATTTGCTCGTGTCCTCCAAAACCGCCACTCCATACTAAATTGGTTGTGCTGTAATCATCAATATCATAGTTACCTAAATATACAAAATTACTGCCACTTGATATTGATGCATTAGCAGTCATTTCTAAATCACCACCATTAAATGGTTGTATTTTGATATTGTCCTGCGGATTGCCTGGTAAAATAATTTGATTTATGTCTTTGGTTGTTTGTTCATATGAATGATTTTGATCAATATTTTCTCTACCAATAGTAGTTGTTGTGGTTAGATATAAATCACCACCTGCTCTACTATCTGGTGCTCCCGCAGAAATATATTTTTTATTACTGCCTGGCTCAATAGGTGCTCCATAATCACCACCAATCCAAATTCTGCCCCATTTGTTTAATCTATTATAAATTCCGTTATCATTATTAAATTCAATATTTTCATAGGTCCAACTGCCTGTTTCATCTTTAAAATTTGGATATGTTGTTAAAAATACATCACCACCAAATTCTTTTTGTGAATTTGTTCCGTCTTGTGCAGATGTTCCGATTTCTATAAATGGATGCCTTTTTTGTTCTTCAACACCGCTAGCATTGGTTACTTTTTTTGTAGTAAAGTTGCCAGTAATTGTTGTTGGAACAAATGTGTGATCTGCACTAGTTGTTGATGTAGTATTTTTAATTCCAATACCATTGTTAAAATTTCCATAAGTAAGTGTTTGATCATCAGTAACTACAAAATATGTTGTTTCATTTTGATTTGCTTGTCCAATTTCTGGCACAGTGTAGGTGTGTATGATGCCATTGTTTTGACTGCTACCATCACCACCATATACAATTTTAGGAGCACCATAAGTAGGATCCCCCCAAGTTATACCAGCGCCTGATGTGTATGTTTGTAGTTCTAAATTTTGTGATTTTAAATCACCATATGTTTTTAAGTTTTGTATACTAGGACTACCGCTTGTACTTAATTCAACATCACCTAGTATACGAAGACCACCATTTGTATGTAAAATAAGTTCACCATTGGTTTCTTTAATTATACTATCACTAGAACCGCTGTATATTTCTACATTGCCAACATGTAAATCAGTAACTGCTGAGTTTTGTCCAATTGCAACACCATCAATTGTGCCACCATTAATATCAACAGTGCTAAATGTTTGAGTGCCTGTAAATGTATTGTTGGCTGTAGTAACAGCATAATTTTGTGTAGAATGGTCACCCCATCCATAAGCAGTGTCCCATTGACCAACTTTTGTGTCAGTGATTGTATTAGTGCCCATGTCAATGTTGTTGCCATTAGCATCCAATGTTCCGCCTAATTGTGGTGTTGTGTCAAAAACTAAATCAGTTGTAACATCAGCAAAACTTAATTGTCCTGCACCATCTGTTTTTAATATTTGATTTGCGGTACCATCTGCTTGTGGCCATTTTATTCCATCAATAATTACTTCACCTGATGTGTTGTCTGGATTTAATTCTAAATCATCAGTTTTAAGTACTATGTTTGCACCGCTGCCATTTGCTTGTAAAATTTGTAATATAGCACCACTGTTTCTATTAACAATTGATCTTGTGTTAGTGTCATTTTTACCTAGCAAAATTTGAGGAGCATCTAAATAAACTTTATCACCACTAGCCCAAATATCAGTGGTTGCTTGTAATAGTATTTCTCTGCTTGAAACTAAGTCAATGTCATCTGTTGCTCCGCCGCCTGTTGATACAATTGAAGCTCCATTAACATCCAAATCCCCGCCAAGTTGTGGTGTTGTGTCCTCTACTACATTGTTAATTGATACTGCCTGTGCCGCTGTTTGTGCTCTTGCATCTGTGTAATATAAATTTGTTTGTTCAGGTATAACAGAAGTGTTAATTGGATTTACACCACTGGTGTTCAACATTGTAGAGTCTACGCCGCTGGCACTTATGTTTAGTGTCAATCTACCAAGTGTGTCATTGTAAGTGCCATCTATACCATCGCCAGCATATATGGTGTCTGCAATTTCATCTTCAACTCTTTCTGCTGTGTAGTATAAATTTGTGCTTCCTTCTGCTAGATCATCTGTGGTTTTGGTTGCAAGTCTTGTGTCAAAATCTGCATTTGAAAAATTATCGTCATCAGCAACTGCCCAATTTGAACCGTTGTATTTTAAAATTTTGTCTGTGGCTACACCTGTGGTGTCAACATCTGTTAAATCATTTAGTGATGATGCTGTGGTAGATGCTGTTACATCACCGTCTGCATCAAAAGCCAAATATTTGTTTGCTCTTGTGGTTTTGTTAGGAATTGTAAGGCTAACACTTATGTCACCATTTGAATAAAAACTGTCGCTGTCTGTTGCATCAATTCTAATACTTTGCTCTCTTACACGCTTGTTGTCTCTTGATACAATGTTGATGTTGTCAAATTCTTCATTAAATGTTGATGCACTAATTGTGCCACCATTTGAAAAATCTGTTGTTCTAGTTGGTGTTCTGTCACTGATAATAAGAATGCTACCACTTGCTGGTGCTGTTCTAAATGCAACTGTGCCTGTGGATGCTGTGCCGTCAACAGTGTCATTTATTTCATATGCAGTGCCGCCGCCTGTGAAAGAAACTGTTGGGGATGTAGTATATCCTGTGCCGCTAGCGGTAACTGTGATAGATGTTACTGCACCTCCACTTATTGTTGCCGTTGCTGTAGCGCCACTACCACCACCCCCTGACAATACCACTGTTGGTGCTACTGTATAATTGGTACCTGCTGTGCCTACTGCAATGCTTGTTACTGCGCCTGCAGACACAGTTGCTATTGCTGTGGCTTTTGTACCTTGTGTTTGTAGCGTGGTATCGTTGTAAACTTTTAGATCACTGGTATTCATAATCTCAAAACTGAATGGAAAATCAGTGGTTGAGTTATTTGCTGTGTATTTTATGCGTGGTGTTGTGTTTGAAACTGCCATATTCTATATAATCCTCGTAAGTATTTATTTTAGTATTTGATTCCACTCTAACTTAAATTGCCCACCCATTCGTTCATCAACAGCATAACTGTCTCTGCGTTTTTGCTTACGGTAATATGCTTCTGGGTCTAGTATTTCTTCTATTGAATCAAGCATTTCATATTTGAAATATGTCAACGGAAAACCTGTTGGAAATGCAATTGCGGCAATGTCTTTAATAACTTTGTTTGTCAAACTTAAATAACCTTGTGGATTATCAAATCCATCTTTGGCAACTGTTGCTGGTGCACCCAATATATCTGCTGTCAAATCAACCCAATAATCCAATGCAGGACCCATCAAGTTTCTAAATGCATCATCTCTAAATTCTTTTGATGTAAAAAAGTCTTCATCAAACACATTTGCTAAATTGGTAATCATCATTTCTGCAAACGGATACACAGCCAATTGTCCAAGCACAGGTGTTCTTGTAAATGCTCGTTTGTATAATTCTGCATCATCAAATGCATATGGCATTCTTCCGCTGGCAATTTGTGTTAATTGTGTGTACACCACAGCACCTACAAATGTAAATGCCATCACAGTAGCCATTGATTTAATTACACCAATGTTGCCACCATCTTGTAATTCTTTGCCATGCATTCTTCTACCAACTGAAAAAGAAAATGATTTAAACTGTGTAACAGTTTTCAACAATGAACCAATAATACCAACTGCACTGCTGTCTGTGGTATAAAAAGCTAAACGCATTTTTTCAGTATCGCCCGGTCTAATTCTTGACAATCCATCAACATTACTGCCAAAAAACTTGTGCCATTTGTCAAACAAACTTGCTCGTCTCAACACAGTTTTTCCAACTTCTCTTGTTTCTACTGAGCCACCTGCAAGTTGAAACATGTCAAAAATTTTATTGCCATGTTGATCTTTAATAAACGCACCGTTGGCAAATGCTTGTAGAGTTTGATTGTAATCTTGCTCTGTAAAACCATGTCTTTTTAATTCTTTGATCCAATTTTTGGTGTATTCACCTTGTTGTAATTCTGCCCATTTTTTACCACTGCTTAATGCATCAGTAACATTTCTAGTCAACACATCATAACCTGCCGCCGCTTGTCCATCTGATAACCATGTTGATCCTGTCCAACGCATAAAATTATTTGCCCAACGCTCTGATGCTCTTTGAAAACCACCTTCTGTAAATGTACTGCTCATTGTGTTGTACAAACGCATCTGTGTAGCACCCATCATATGTTCAATGGCATAACCAGCTCGCTCTGCCGCTTCTCTGCCGGCTTTATCTCTTTTCCAAGGTGCAAGTCCACGCAACGCTCTGTGACTTTTGCCAAACCATCTTTTGTTAGCTCTGCTTAATCTTGCATATGCAAAAAATGGTTCTGTTGTAATTTGTTCAACAGGTATAAATCCCAAGTGCAACACATTGATGTTTCTCATGAATGTAAATGCTCTTGCAAGTGCGGCTCTGTTGACTTGTGATGGTTCTCTAGTTGCTCTTAAATGTGCGGCAAACACTTTGTAAGGATTGCCACTTGCAAATTTTAATTCTGGATTGTTGTTCAACAATCTTTCTATTTCTCTCAAGTATGCTTCAGTATCAACACCAGTCATTCTGTTAAGTGCATTTTCTTCACTTAATCTTTGAAACTGATGAAACACTGCTTGTATAGGTTCTTCTGATGTATAATTTGATCTTATGGTGTATTCAGCATCTGCATTTCTAAACAATAGATAGTGTGATTGTCCCATGCCTCCACCAAAATCAACATCTTTGTAGTTGGTTGTTGCATCCCACAGTTTGCCACTAATTTTGTCCAACTCCATTTCAATTTCTAACTGTGTTGCATTTTCTATATTAAAATCTTCTTTGCTTTGTTTGATGTTAAGTGGATCAAGTTTGCCACGCATCTCACCAATAAATTCATCTCTTGATAATTTTGCAAGTTGCAAGGGATTAAACTGCACTCTGTCTGCAAAATGCATGTTTGTTAAATTACCACCCACTTCTAAATTTTCTGCTTGTATCCATTGAAATGCATCATGCATGTTTTTAACCAACACAGTTGCATAGTCTTGTTTTTGTGGATTGTAATTTTGTTTACGCACAAAGTTTTGTTTTTCTTCGTATATACGCAACATTGTGTTTTTGTCTTTTAATTTTTTTACCCATTTAGGATCATATGCTTTCATTTTTGCATTTACATTGTTCCAAAAATATTTGGCCATGTTTGAACTTTTTAAATCTTCTAATCCGTTACCTTTTTGAAAGTTGTTGTTGGCAAGCAATCCCATCATCACATGAAACAATAGATCCTCTTGATTGCCTTTTTTACCTGCTGTGTCACGATACATTTTGGCTTCTTTGATTGCATTTTTAAAACCAGGTACCTGATCTATGCCTGTGCTGTATGCTTCTTGTGCCTTAATAAAGTCATCACTCAAAAACCATTTGACTGTGTTTTCAATATCGCCAACAGTTTCAACAGCTTTTACAATGCTAGGAAATTTTTTATTGAATTGTAGATCTTTGTATTTTTTTACAACATCACTGGCTTCACGCAACACATATGCAAACGCACTCATGTCATCTGCATAACCTTTTTGTTGCATAGTATCTCGCCAAGCTGGTATGTCACTGGCTGGTGTAGTTTTTAATACTTCTTCAACATAGTTTTCTACTTGTGTTTTTGTGACCAAACCTGTTTTGTTGGTTTTGATAACAGCATCAAATTCTTCATAAAACTTTCTAATGTTTTGATCAAACACTCTTGCAACTTGAAAGTCGTCTGCATTCATTTCATCTAATGTTGCACCACTAAAAATATTTTTACATTTCAATGCCATTACGCTAATCCTTTTAATAATTCATTTATGTGACAAGCTAGGTATTGTTTGCCTTTGACATCATCAACCATGTCTTTGAATACTTCGCCTTTGATTGCTCTGCCGTAGCTCATGTCAATCATTTTAATAACAGGTGTCATATCAATTCTACCTGCATCAACAAATTTACCTTTTTGTTGTTTTGTTAATTTGTAAACTCTGCCGCCTTCTAAAATGTATTTGGCAGTTTTTCTATCTGCTTTTCTTTTTGGCACATATTCCCATTTGGTATCAGGAAATGCGTCAATCATTTCTCTGTTGTCAATGTAGTTAAATATTGCATCAACATCATTGTTTCTCATTCTTTTTGATAAATTTAATTTTACTTCATCGCGATATGTTGCAATCGTATCATCATTCAATTGCAATTTGGTTTGCTCTGATCTTTTTTCATTGTCTCTAATTCTTCTTTTGACAACTGCTTCTACTCTACTGTTGGGTGCCGCCACTGACTCTTGTTCTATTCTTTGAAACTCTGACACACTTATTTCACCTTTGAGTAATTTTTTTCTTGCTCGTTCTAAGTTTGTGTTTGTGGCTTTTTGTAATTGTGCAATTTGTTTTGTTAATATGTTGTTTTGTTCAACTGCTGTTACCACTTTAGGATCACTAGCATCTGTGTTGTTGTTAATAATTTTTTGATTTTCATCAATCAATTCTTGTGTTGCTTCTATGCGTTTGTCTAAATTTGTTTTGATTGCAACATCAACTGTGTTTGCGTTGTTCATTTCAATTGCTTCTTTCATTTCATCTGTGGTTTTAAATTTAGGGTCATTTAATATTTCAATACTTTTCAACGGTATTTCAGGTGTCTTTTTAAGTTGAATTGCAAGTTCATCTAACGGCACACCTTGTTCAAGTCCGTTGAGTTTGTTTTTCATAATTAATTCTTGTATGGCACGCATGTCACTGTTTACATCCCAATGTGGTGTTTGCATCAATGTGTTGAAGTATGTAGTACTTAACCATTGTTCTGCTCTTGCACCTTCTAAATTATCTGGCACTGCCAACGGTTCATATTTGCCTGTTGCAGGATTTAATTCTTGTATGAAACCTGCTTTGGTATAGTCGTATGTGCCATCTGTTTTTTTCAAAAACAAATCATTTGCACTAACTATTTCATCAGTGTTTATCAGTCTTAATCTTTTTCTTGTGCCAGCAACATTGGTTGTTATTTCATAAACTTCAAATTGTCTAACACCTGACTTGTCTTTTCTTAGCACAATTTCTTGTTCTAAGTTTGCTTCATTTCTAATTGCAGTTTCTTGTGCTTTTGATCTTTTTGGTACTTTGCTTACAGTTCTACCATCTTCAATTACTTCAACAGGATCAGCATCTTTTAATCTCAAACTTTTTTTGGCATCTAAATTTTTAATTGTAAATGTTTCACCTGTAGGCAATAGTTCACGCAACACTTTCAAATCAAATACTGTTAATTTTTTTATCTCAAAAACTATTTCTCCATCAGGTGTAAGTTTTGCAACTATTCTACCGTTTTGATATTTTGAAGGTAACCTTTTGCCAAATCTGTCAAACACAATTTGTTTTTTAGATCGTTGATACAATTCTTGTTTGGTCAACGGCATTGGTGGATTTTCAACTAATTTTTGATTGTTGTATTGTTCAAGATCAATAGTTAATCTTTTGCCTTTGGTTGTGGTTGGTTGTATGTCAACACCAGCAATAGGTTCTCTAGCAGGGTAAACGCTGGTGCGTTTTTCATTTTCTCTCATGCGTTTTGAACTAGGATTTAAATCTGCTTCATCACTGTTTTTGATATTTGGATTTGGATCGTTGTCTAATGCTTGATGCACTTTGTTTTGATGTTTTCTTTTGGCAACCCAATGTCCAAAACCTTCACCAACCATGCCGATACCACCACCTAATAGTGTGGCTAAGGCAATGGTTGCAACACCTTCAGTAAAACTTAATTGTTCTTGTCCACGCTCATCATATGCAGGAACACTTAATCCAACTTCTGCGGCACCAAATGCACCACCTGTAACAGCACCATATTTGAAACCTTTCCATAATTTAGATGCAAGATTGGCTCCTTTTGCAACACCACCTACAAACGGTATAAGGTTAGTTTCATCTGCTAACAACATTGTGCCCCATTTGACTGTGGTACCAAGTATTTGTTGTCCGCCACTTGCTCTTGCATACATTTCTTCATAGCCGCGTTCTATGTCGTAGTTACGAGCCATTTCATATGCTTTTGAAACATCCATGTTGTGGTCCCATTCAATGCCTGGTCTGTACAACGGATGTGTTTCGTTCCAATCTGTTTCTGTTATTTTTTCTTGATTGCCCCACAGTCCAAAGTTACTGCCTGCACTTTTTGCCAAACCTGTGAATGTTTCTTTTCTACCAAAGTCCCAAGCATTGCCTAAAAACCTACTGGTGTCTGGTTTGGTTTGTGGTTTGTTAAGTGGATTGTCTTGTTTCCAAATTGTGTTGTATCTTCTAGCCATTGTTTTCTTCCCACTGTCTTAGAATTATGTACAACGATAGACTTGGTGATAATCTTGCACCAGTGCCAACACCTGCAAAACCACCTTGCGATCTAATATCATTCCATTCTTGTTTGACATAATTACGAGCATCTTCGTTGTCTAACAAATCGTAATCTTCAAACTGTGATAGATATTCAAGTTCCCAATCAGTCCATGTTGTTTTTTCTTGTGCATTTTTTAGCATTATACCATTCACTGTAGCTTCTTTGTCTGGGTCGTACACAGTTACACTGTCAACACCTGCTGATGTATAACTGTTTTCTAAAGCAAGGGAGGCATACCATTCAGCTGTAATTTTGTTTTTGTTATCAGCTGAATTTGTTTTCTTTTGTTCTTTGTAGGCTTTCATTTCACTCTTTTGAACTATGCCATCTTTGTTAATGTCCATTTTTTCTTTGAGTGATGTGCCGTCTAATACAAATGTATTTTCTTGTGATCTTGTGTCTTCAACACTGTCTTTTAAAATCATGTCATCGTTGAAACCTTGTGTCCAACCTGTAATTGTTTTGTCAAAACCATATGCAAAAGTATCACTTGGTTTGACAGCATTTTGTTTGTTGGGATCAAGTTCAACAATAATAGGATGTGTTGCATATTTGCCGTTTTCAGTAAGTGGTCCTGCTTGTGTCATAGCACCACCATTTGCACCTAAATCAGCATCAGTTACACTGTTTACAAAATAATATTGTGTGCCTTGTCTTTCTGCCGTCACACTTTGCAAAAATGCACTTTCATTTTCACTCAATGTCATGTTTGTGTTTGGCACATAGTTGTTGAGTATAGGATTTGACATAACAAAATTAATTTGTTCTACGCTGTTTAATTTTGTTTTTTCATCAATAATTGGTGAATTTGGCATAGTAATTATTTGCCCATTGTCCAATGCTTGTGGTTGAAATCCTTGATTGTACATGTTGTCTGTCATCTTTCTTGCTTCTTGATATGACACACCGTTTGCAATGTAGTAGTTGATCATCTTGTCGTAAAAACCCAACACTTTGGCATATTCAACATGACCTTTTGATATGTGTGCGGACACAAAATCATTGTCCATTGAAAGTTTATCTACAACTTTTTCATTTTCTTTTAAGCCAGTTTTTTTAGTAGGCAATCCTTCAACAGTGGCTTTTATTTCACCTTCTGTAATTATTGCTTCAAGCAATGCATCTTGTTGTTCACCTGCAGGCAACTCCAACGCAATCTCCATTTCTAAACTTAGATCAAGCTCAGTCATTATTGAAATGTTGTTGTCTATTTCTAATTGTTTTAATAACTGCAATGCACTTTTTCTGTTGTTAATATCATTGCTGTTGAGATTGTTTTTAAACCAATCAATTTCGCTGTCATCAACCAACGGAATAAGTTTTGTGTCAGTAACACCAACTTTGTCTGCTGTGTCTTGATGTCTTGTTTTTAAATCGTCAATTGACTGCGGTCCGTCTGTTAAACTAATTGTGCCACTGCCTGCTTTGGCATGTGGATTTTTGTCATTAACAATTGTTTCTAATGTTTCAATTTGATCTTGTATTAAATCTTTGGCTTTGTTCATTGCACTAATTTTGATTTGTGAGTCTGGGTCTGTGTCTTCTGCCATCAGTTCAAGACTTAGATCAATCAATTCAATTTTGGTTTCAAGATCATTGTGATCCATTTTGTCTATGTTTTTGACATAGCTTTCAACCAATGTTGCTTCAGTGTATATGTCAGTCAACATTTGCACTTCTTCATCTGACAAAAGATATTGTTGTTGTGCTTGTGCCAGTGATGCAATAGGCACAGCAGTTCTTATGTCTTCACCATCTTCTAATGCTTCAGCTACTCTGTTTTCAAAACTTGTCTTAAAAGTTTCTCTTTCTCTTGTAAACTTTTTGACCATGTCTTTGTGCATGATGTTTAGATCACTTACTAATCCTGCAACTTTGCTGTCATCAATTGTGCTAGGTATTTCAAACTGTGGTAATGCTTGTTTTATTTCATCACCATATGTTGTTTTGGCTTCGTCAATGTATTTTTGTACACCTTCTGGTGTGCTTAAACTTGTGATAAATGCTTCTCTGTCAGCAATTGGTAATTTTTCATATGCTGATGTAATTTCTGCTTTTAATATTTCATCAAATATTGTTTGTGTGTATTGACCAAGTGTTGCTACATCAATAATTTTTTGTTCATTGTATAATGTGTTGAGAATACTAAATTGTTCTGCAACCAACCTTTCACTTTGTCCATACAACGGATCGCCTTCTTTGGCCAAAATACTTTGTTCTAATTGTACGCCAATGTTTGTAATTCTATCTGTTTGTATTTTTACATCCTCGGCAAGGTCTCTATTAAAAATGTTTGAGCCAATTGAATTATTAATTCTGTTTGCCGCACTGTCATAATCAACAACAATCAATTGTTGTAAGTTACTAGGTGTAGTTTTTAATATGTCATCTCTTAATTTTTTACTTTTCTTGTTAAAAGTTTCTATGTCAAATTTGTTTTCATCATACAACTGTGTAAGTTGTGCTTCATAGTTGTTTTTAGTTTTTGCAACAAAAGCCGCCCTTGCACCTTTTTTATATGCATCACCTCTAATAGTACCAAGTTTTGCTTCTGATTGTTGTATTGTTGTGGCACCTGATTGTAAATCTGTAAAGCCTTGTTCTTGTCCTTGTTCAGCCGCTTTTTTATCCAAATGGTTTTGTGCAAGATCATTAATGCCTTTGAGTATTGATCTTGTGCCGTCTTGCAACACAGGTGGTTTGAATGTAGCACCTACTTGTTTTTGTGATTGATATGTTGGTATTCTTTTTACTGCCATTGTTATCCTCTCATTGCAAACCTAGTTCCAAAATCAAGTAAACTGCCAAACGCCGCTTGTTTGCCCATTGCTCTTTGGTTTCTTGCTTTAATCATGTTGCTGTAAATTCTGCCTTGTGTTTCAAATGCATCTGCATAATCTTCATATGCAAACTCTGCCGCTGTATCACCCATTACATCAACAGGTGTACCTTGCAACGGATCAACACCACTGCTACCGTACAATGCAAGTTGTGTACCAATTGCTCTACGCATTTTTTTCTTACGCTCACTTTGTCTAAGCACTGAAGCTTGTTCCATGTTTTTAATTTGATATTCAGTCAATGATGCTTGTGCATTTGCAAGTGCCATTTGTTGTGAAGCCAATGCCGCTGTACTACCTGCCGCTATAAATGGTGCCGCTAATGATAGTCCCGTAAATATAGGACTCATCGCACTGTATATGCTTGAAAGTGTTCCTAATAAACCAGCACTTGAACCTGCCGCCGCCGCTGTTGCAGAAGCCGCCGCACCCATAGCCGCGCCTTGTGCCGCCGCACCCGCCGCCGCCGCCCCTGTTGCCGCTCCGCCTGTTGCTAATGATGATAATGCTAAAAATGCCATGTTTAATCCTTGCTAATATTTATTAGCCGCTCCCTGTTGTGTCTAACGGCACTTTGTATTCAATGGTTGCGCCTAGTATTGTTGCTTTCAATGGATCGTTTACATTGGCAGTGATTGTTAAATCTGGCCCCATGCCTGTCAAATAAACAACTTTTGTGCCTGTGTATGTGGTAGGTGTTGAATTGATTGTTGTTGAGTTGAATGTTTCAAAACCTACATCAAATCCATCAAATGTTAATGCTTGTGTATTGCTTAACACAATGTCTGCTCTTTTCTTTGTAATCTGTTCACCACGCTGTGAGTATGTTTGTCCTACAATTACAGTTGCTGGCAATGTTTCTATGTTTGATGCATAGTGCAATCCTGCCGCAACATTTGTAAAAGTTGAATTAAGTGATGCAACACCTGATCCATCTGTGGTTACATTTGCGTGTACACTTTGATCTGCAACAACTCTTACTGTGGTGCTGGGCAAGTGATCAAGTGTAATAGATGATTGTGAACTTGTGGTGTCTGCCAAATATGAGTCTACATAAAATTCACTGTCACTCATTTTTTCTAAATAAATTCTGTCTGTGCCATTGATGTTTCTTTTGACCAACACATACAAACTATTGTCAACTTCTAAACATCTTAAAAATTCACCATCTGTTTGTATTCTGCTCCAACCTAATACATCTTTTTCTACATTGATTGACATACATGCCATTTCGCCATCACCATTTACCACAAACACATAGTTTGAATTGGTGTCTGCAAATGAACGCACATGAGCAAGATCAAGTGGATTGTTTAATACATGATGACTGATAAGTGTGTAGTTCTTGGCTTGATAACCATCTGTGTTGTAGTTGTATGCAAAAGCTCTAAGTTCTGTGTTGTTGGACAAAAACATTGCTTCTGTGTCTACAATCAACGGCTTGTGTCCATTGTCTAGTATGCCGTAATTGGTTTGTCTTGTGACATTAACACTGGTTGGTGTTACAGGTTGCCCTTCCATAAGCCATTCACCACCACTGGCAAATATGTAAAGTTGTTGTTGTGATATTAAATGTTGAATAACATTCACTTCATCTGATGCCATTGTAAAATTAAAACCAGCATCATCTGTAACAATACCTTGTATGTGTTCTTCTGTTTCAATTGTTGAGTTACCTTCTGTGGTTGTTGTAGTTTTTTCAATTTCAACTGACTTTGTGGTTGGTTTAAAATTAAACACAGATGCAGTTTGACTGCCAAATATAGTTTGTGGCTTGTCTCTACTGCCGCCAAATATCAATCTGTTTTGATGAAATGTAACTGATCTTGGCCATCCGCCTCCATATGTTGCTGATAAATTTGAAAATGCATCAATATCCCATTCATCTGCAAGTACATCATCATCATTGACCAATTCTTCATCAACTGTGCAGAATGCTTGTGTTGATGATGCTACATTGTGTATTTTTGCAAGTCCACCATTGATAAAAATGTGCATGTTGATGTGTCCATCAGGCCAATTTGCATTTGTCCATTGGTATGTGCCGCCATTGATATCTAGTTGTACATTTGCACCAAAAGAAACATTAGGCTCACCGTTGGCATGATTGGCAACTGCTGTAACATTGATGCCACTGTCAAAACCAAAGTTTGTCAAAGGCACATAATCAAAATCTAAATATGATGCTGTCCAATCTGTGTGTGTTGCGCCACGCACAATTTTTACAGGACGCATGTTTTTTGAAACTATTATGAGTGTGTCAAGTGTTTGTGTAAATCTAAATTCGTTAATGTTTGAGGTTGTGATTGGTAATACATTACCACTTACACCATCTTCAACTGTGGCTTGATACAAATCACTTTTGTACACATGCATTTTTGCATTTGTACCGCCGTTAGCTGGTTCAAACACCAACACATATTCTTGTTCTGCACTAAAATTAAATGCAATCAGTCTTGCTTGTTCATGAAAACCTGCATCTGCACCCACTGTTTGCGGATGATCATCAATAAATTCAAAACCAGGTCTGCGTTTGAGTCCACCTTGTGGTAATATCAACCAATTTTCACAAGTTCTTAAACCACTTTTGTAGATGTTAGTATCTGCCCTTGCTTCCATGTAAGGGCCAACTTCACCTTTGGTAAAAAGAAACTGCGTTTGTTTTAGTGTCATGAGTAAGTAACTTTGAATTGCCCTTGATGTGCATCAATTAAACTGCCTCTTCCAATTATTTTTTGAGGTGGATTTTCTTGACCATCAGCAATTCTTGCCTTTCGTAACTTTTCGTTAAACTCTTGAAACAATCTTTCTTGTACAGAGCCTATGCCAGTTATTGCTTCAGCCATTTCAAATGCCAATTTTGCTACCAAACACTCTGTAAAGAATGCTGGGAAGTCACTTTCAGTTTGCAATTCAATGTACTGTAATCTTGCGCCACTAAATGTTGTGTAAATTTTGTTGTTTTCTACACTGTAATCTGTGTAGTAGTTGCCGTTCTTGTCAAACACACCAATTACTCTGATCAAATTTGCAGGCATAGAATAAACTGCTGTGTAGTTTGGGTCAGTGATGGTTTCATTTAATTGTGCTAGTATTTTCTTTTGTGTAGCAAAGTTCCATTGTGCGTAGTTGAATAATGTTTCTTTGACTGTGTCATACATGTTTGACACAACTTGAGCCTCTCTTGTGTTGGCTGTAAAATCTGTGATAGGTGCTCCGCCTAAACGGATCAGCGCCATTGAAGCAATTTTTTCCTTTGTCATAGTCATCTGTGTGTTTCCTAATCTAAAGTAAGGGCTAGTTGCCTAGCCCTTACAAATCGTTATTACTCAGTTACATCAATCTGCACTAAGCCTGTAGTGTCAATCACTGCACAACCTTGTGTAAATTCTGCTGTAACTAGGTGAGCAACTTTTTGAGGTACATAATCAAATCTTGATGTAATGTCCTTACCAATTGCACATCCAATTGAATCACGATCAAATGCGTAACAAGCTCTTACACCTGCTGTTGCTGTTAACAAGTTAGAAACAACAAGATTGAAACCCATTATGTTTGGAATATAACCAGTTTGTAAACCTTGGTTTGCAACATAATCAGATGACACAAGTGTTGTGTCGCCTAATAAGTCTGTTAACGCCGCTGGTGAAATAACAAGCATTCTGTTATCGCCCATAGCAACATCATTGTCATTCAATGCTTCCGCTGCCGCAATAAGAGCAGTTTTGTTTAAACCACTGCCTGCTGTTACTGTTGAACCCGGTGTTGCCGCGTCCATCACTGCAATTAACTCAGAGTCATACGCTCTGTTAAGAGCCGCCGCAATTGCGCCTTGGTATGAATTTCTGTAGTCAATATTAGTTCTTAATTGATCGATGTCTTCAATGTATTCACCTGTAACAAATGAGTTCATGTCTGCTGGTACAACTGCGTGTGATGCCGTTCCACCTGTGTATGATTCACCATTTGATGGTGCTGAGAAACTGCCTGAATCAGACATTGGTACTAAGTCCGCGTTTCTCGTTTTGTTTTTGATGTATCCACCTTTACCTAGTGTGTGAAATTTGTACTGATTACCAACAACACCACGCACAGTTCTTACAGCACCTTGTAATTTAGATGCTTTTTGTTGTGCTAGATGAGTTACATCCTCAGACCACATTTGGATAAATGCGTTGGATACTGTTCCGCCTACTGCCATAGTAAGTACTCCTTCTAAAAAAATATTAATTTATTTTTGCAAACTAAATCGTGGAATTGTTGATTGATGTGTTCAAGGCCTAGTGGTTATCTCTACTGCACAATCAGTTCTAAACAATTAGTTTATTACCTGTTGTGTAAGGGCACAATTGGTTGTGTTATCCTGTTTCAACACAGTTATTTATGCTTTACCAGTTCTTGCATGACCAATATCGTGCTGTCATTTTGTTTTTTGCTGTAGAGCATTTGTGTCTTGCTCTAAATGATTTGCGTCGTGCTGGGTTTGATTTTTTGATACGCATGTTGGGATCACCAAAGCGAATTGTTTTGACATTACCCGTCTTGGGGTTTTTGACATACACCTTAAACTTTTTGGGTCCGCCTGGTGTCCTAATTGGTTTGTTGAGTGGGCTTTTTTTTGCGGCCATTAACTTACTTACCGTAACCCTTCATTTTGTATTTGCCTTTAGATTTAGTTTTCTTTGCTTTGCTCTTGTATGAGCCTTTCTTAGATTTGTGTGATTTTTTATGCATGATGATCTCCTTGCTAGTATTTATGGCAAACGGCTGTTGTTGACCAACAGTAATACTCGCCTCAATTCTGGATATGTGTTGTCGCCATTGTCGTCAATGCGTTCCTGCACCCATGCACAAAAGTCCACACTGTTGAGTAGATTGCGTACTATGGTTTCATCAGTTTGTGCCAATGTGTCCAACCATTCCATGTACACATACTCGTCCGATATCCAGCTTTCCACATCGTCCTCGTCTTCCACATATAGGTTTTCTTCTGAGTGTGCTGGTCCGTATTTTTCGCACTGCTCCCTAAACTTCAATAGGTTACCGCCGTAACGCTCCAATAGTTCTTGTGCTGTGATGTTTTCGTCCTGTTCAAATCTCGTTTTTGTGAATTGATTAGTGGTAACCATAAAAGGTTCCGCATACCAACGATCGCCCTTGAGCTTTTGCATCATTTGAACTTTGTGTGCTAGTTGTTGTGCTTGTGTTTTATCCATTAAATACTCCTCGTTTATAAATATTTATTAGCAGAGAGAGGCACCATATTTTGCCAAAAAAATTCATCAAACATTGGGATCAACGACTTTTCAAACAGTGGATCAAGGTACACAAGGGTTGCTGGTTATGGCAACGCACCCGCACAACCAGTGGCTACGGTGTCCTATACCATGACAAGACCAAATGGTTGGCGCACCGTTTCGCAGTGTTGTTGTACGGTATGTGCAGTGAAGCCAAACTATCACGCAACATAGTACGACACACTTGTGACCGTGGACATGAAGGTTGTGTGAATCCTAGGCACCTTATCGTGGGCACACAGCGAGAGAATGTTGGGGACATGATGAAGCGAGGCCGTTACAAACACTACAAGCAGATTGATTAAATACTGTTATGACACATGTAATACAATTCGTAACACTCACGGACAGCGAAACAGCACGATTCATCAAATGGTGTTCAACCTGTTGTTTCCACAAGTGGACAGTGGACAAGATCAACAGTGAAACACATTTCACATTTTGGGACAGGATGGATGCAGATAGATTTGTGCTGTGCCATCGCGATTTTCTAGAAGCTTTATAGAAAATGGTGGCCGTTTTTTTCTTGCTTAGCCGCACACCAGTATTTTCTAAAAAGGGGTGGCCACCCTGTAAAAATTGGCCAAAACTGCAAAAACACACACCCTAGGGTGAAGCTGTTATATTTACAGCACCACATTGGCCAGATTTCTCTATACAGCACAAGAGGTTGCGACGCCACCATAGGCCACCGTGCGGAGATCGTGTAAGCATCACCCTGTCCAAAGATTGTATTACATTGGACACAGCAGTATTCTGTTGGATGCGAACAGTATTACATTGGACACAGCATGATTACCACACAGCAATCACTTTGCGCCACTCTATACCACCGTCCAACACGCTGAAAGTAAAGCGTTCGCCACGGTGAATCCACAGCAAGGCACACGCTGATGAACGGTGAAGCACGGTGATGAACGGTGATGCATCATTTTTATCCTCTTTTATAAGGTTGCGTACATCACAATCACGGAAGCTGTGCGATTAGTTAGTAAAGCACAATGTTATCCAAAATAATCCACCATTCACCATTGTCCAACGCACAATCAGACTTTAAAATGTGAAAGTGAAACAGCGTTCAAACAAACACAGGCACAAGCGTTCTAAATTGGACAGCAAGTATAGACAGCAAGAGTGTAGGCGAGAGGAATATGCTGTAGCCAGGATAATGTCACAACTGGCGTTGGCAGTTTCAGAAAAATCCTCTTTTGTCAAGAAAAAAGATTGACAACACCACACTATTATGCTATTATGTATGTAATTGCTTAAAACAATTGGAAGGAACAGAACAACAGCGGGGAATGTGCTGTATTCTGTTGGATATTAGCCTTTTCATCAAAAACAGCCATTCATCGCCACAATAAATACAAAATATAGGAGAAGACGATGGCACAACAACAGGACTACACAGGCGCACACAATGATGATGCACTGCAAAGGGCAATTGATTTCATCACATCAGATTACTATCAACACAATGATAACTGGGTGCAAGGTGATTTAGAATGCGGTTTGGATGCGGATCACTATTGGCACATACGCAATCACTGGCACGCAATTATCTCACAACCACAAGGCTTGCTGGATTGGTGCAAACGAACAATAAATCCACAAACAGGATGCACATTGGCGGATGCATTGTATCAAGTGATGTTTTTATGCAAGTATGCAGGACTTCAACGACACTACATCAAATATCAAGCACAAACTGGGCAAATTGATGAACAACAGCAATTGGTTGAGTTATTGGCAGTATAAATCAGTCAAAAAACACCTATTTGGGCATCAAAATGCTTCAATTTGATAAGTACAACTATAAAGGAGAACACAATGCTACAAATCACAGCATCAACACAAGAGTATGACGGCGAATTAATCCACGGGCAAGAAGCCAGCATCAGGGTAGTGCCAGCGGATGAAGTACAAGCACAACAGCTTCACGAAACACTCAAACAGGGTTGTATCGCAGTCGCACACTACATAGACAAGCGTTTTGGAGAGGATTTTTTTCTAAAACACATCAACCGTCACCCGTTTAAAAAAGTCAAGGGCAAATCACAACTACAGGAACTAAAATGGTTTCCCCACACTAAAAACGCCGCTTACAGGCAACAGCACGGCTTGGGCAAATATTATACGCACGAGGAATTGATAGACAGCATATTATATAAATGTAATACCACGCTCAAATCAGGCGGGCTTGAACATTTTACCTTGGCACAAATCAATCGCTGGAACAGATATATGAGATATATGAATTTGCTGGAGCATCGCGACTACAACGGTGCTTGGGACACATATAAAATACAAATTGTTAAAGCACCCGTGAAACAGCAGTTAAAATCAAAACCTGGGCATATATGCGGAATGGAGATAGCACAACTATGACGGAACACACTTGTAATATGCTGGTAGGAGAAAAGCGGATTGAACTACGCTTTCATCGTAAAGCAAAGAAATTAAGCAAACACATCAGCACAGATGTACGCAAATCTGTAATACAGCGTTATTTGGCAGGTGAATTTGGCGAAAACAAGCTCATAGAAGCAGATATGAACAAGCAAATTGATGCTTACATAGAACGCAAACGCATCAAACACACAAACAGAGAATACATCAAGCACTTTCTTTTTGGTTGATTTTTTCAAACACGAGAAAGTATAATTATTAATAGGCACATTTAGGCACACACTAGGCACTTTTTATTACACACAACATTGGGCAAATTTTAGGCTATATAGTTCCCACACAAACACAGCAAAATGCGGTTGAAACACACAGGTGAATTGCTTGGAACCGTTGGTGTTAGCGATATTAACACAAAGTCAGCAACGAAACTGCGTAGATGACACGAGGCAGTATAATACAATTGTTAGAGGTTGGGTTAGGACAAAGCCCTGTTGCATATGACTTGCGTTAGCGAAAAATACCTCTTGTCTAAAAGGGCAAATGCTTTTTTTATATGACACTTGCGTACGGTGTCGTATGAGCAAATGATAGATACTAATCCAATTGGAAAGTGTTTAATACGAAGCTGTGCTTCGTATTATTAGTGCTGTAGCAAAGCTACAGCCTAAACACTGCTTACAGCAATTACATGAAATTGGTCACAAAAAAAGAAAGGACTGCTAACACAACAGCCCTTTCTCAAGTAACAATATAAAGGAGAGACATATGTCAATGCCTCACTTGTATTTATCCACCCAGTTGAGTCAGCTTTTCATACATCCTATATAATTCAGCTCTTGCGTTATCGCCAATTGGATCGCCTTGAGGTAAATTCATTTTAGGATCATTTCTCATCTCTCGTATTTTTTCTCTGATGCTGATTGTGTCCTCAGTTCTTGACTGCGTGTTGGTGATTGGATTGGGCACTTTGCCACCATCCATCATGTTGTACAATATTTCAAGTCCGTCTGCTGTGTCTGTCAAAGGCATAGTCAATACATGTGCTGGCAAACTGCTGGCATATTTTTTTACTGCGGCCAATTTGGTGTCATATTCATTGCCCCATTTTGTTTTCAAATTTGCGTTTTCTTGTTCTAGGTCAGCACGAACAGGCATTTGTTTTTGATACTGTTCATCGATGTTTCCCAGCTGGTCTTTGTATAGTGCCACCACACCTTCAATTTGTTTTTGCGACATGTTCAATGTGCGGAACAAATCCTCAGCTTCACGCTTGGTGTCCTCATCACCTGTCAAATCCATGTCCATGTTATTGACAAAATCCCATGAATACTCTTTGGGTGCTTTGGGTATGTCAGCCAGTTTCTTTTCAAGTTCATTGTATGATTTGGCCAAATCTTCTGGTGTTTTAAATTTTTCAGGTAACCAATCATATTGGGTAGTTTGTTCTGTGGTTTCTGCAGATTCTGTTGGTTGTGCATCGCCTAGCAAACCTTGTGTTTCAGTAGGCGCTGTTGTTTCAGTTGTTTCAACTGTTTCAGTTGCTGGTGTGTTTTCTTCACTCATCGTAGTTGTCTCCTGTTAAGTTTGATTTGTTTTCATTCATTTCCATCATATTACGAATACGCTGGATCAATTGTTGTTGTGCTATTTTGTAGATAGCACTGTTGGCATTGGGTGCATCACTGCTGATTCTGGTTTGGTTTGTTATGCGTTCTAAATCATTCATAACAGCACGACCATTGTCAGTGTCAAACACACGCTGATAACATTCTTTCAATTGTTTCATTGTTGGTTTCATTTCAGTTTCCTTGCATATGTGTAGCCCGCAGGTTCCAATCCTAATCTTGTGAACACACGATTGTATGCTGGACGATCACTCCAACTGAACATGTACAACATGTTTGCATCTCTGCGTTGTCCCCATTCAGCAAAACGATCAATCAACATTTTGGGATATTTTGGATTGCACGGTCTATTTGTAAGCAACACAATCACTGAACAATCCACACTTTGTATCCAATAGTTTTCCATCAGTTCGCCCACTATCAAGCAGTGCAAATGTCCGTCATCATCTTCAATGCCTTGTGTGTAGCCATAACCAGGTTTGCGTATATCCAAATTGATCATGTGATCTAACCATCTATCGCAATAAGGTTTGCCTTTGTCGTGTTTGTGATGTTCAACCCATTGTCTTGCCATGTTAACAAGCGTTTGGCGTTTTTCAGGTGTGGTGTAGTCTTGGCCGTTTACAAATTTCATTTGTGTTCATTTCAGTTTGTGTTCAGTTTTATTTATTAAGCAGTTGGACCCATGCCGCTGGGTGGTACCACTTGCTGTGGGTTCTGTTCTTGTATTGATTCAGTTGCTTGTTGTAGCATTTGTGCTTGTTGTTGCTGTTGCATTCTTTCTGCAACTTGTTCTTCATCGAGTACAACTTCAGGTGATAGATCACCATCTCTAATAATTTTTCTTGCCAATGCACCCATGTTGATTTGTGCAACGCCTTCAGGTCCTAGCTGTGATATGATTTGTAGTATCTGCAGGTCTCTTTGTATCTCTGACATGCTGATACCTTTTTTAACTGCTGAATTAACAACTATTTCATACTGCGTACCATCATTGATAAACTCTGGTAGTTCGCCTCTTAACTGCAAACGCTTGATTAAATTTTTAATCACAGGGCGTAAAAACTCTTGCTCCATGCGTAGTCCTGCTGGACCAATCTTTCTAAAAAATTCTGCTTGTCTAACTTGTACTTCAAACGCAGTCATTTGTTGTGATTGATCTGGTGATATGATTGAATCATTAAACAATAGTTTGTTGATTTTCATACGCTGATCTTCTACTGCTTGGAAACTAATTTGGAAGTTGCCTGGAAATGGAATTGGTTGTAATGGTGAGTCAACTGTAATTACATCACCTGGTTCAATTTTCATATTAGCAAAGTTGACTGTGCTTTCATTACCATCTGTTTGCCATGCACCTAATCCAGCCCATGCACTTTGTTGCATGATCAATTGTGTTGCTTGATTGGCTACACGAATGTGTGGTAATGCTTGGCGTAGTGGACTAGAGCCCCATACTGAGCCAAGTTCTTTGGTAAATCTAAACACAATAAACATTTGTGCTGGCGTTGGTGTCTCTTCCAACATAACCATTTTGTCTTCAGTAAACACTCTGTACATCAATTGCTTGTCACTTGGTAACTGCAAACATGTTTCAAGTATTTTTACTTTGCTTTGTGGATTTTTGTCTGCTTGTCTTTGTATTTCTGCAGGCACTTTGTTGCCGTATTTTTCAACTACATATTGTGCTGGTAGATGATGTTGTCTAAACACTGTGTCAACTTCACCTTTGTGATTGTCTAAGAAATACAATTGATATGTTGGTATAGCCATAAAGTCTATGCCAGCATCTGTTTCAACCATTGTTAATGCACCAGTACCACTGATCACACAATCAGTAAGTGCTTCAGAAGCCGCAACATAGAAGCCGCTGTCTCTGATTGTTTTGAACACAACCTTGTTGGCCATGTCTAACATTCTTCTTACATCAGGTGCTACTTGTGGTTTGATTTCATCTCTTACATCAATGTGTGCCCACTGTTGGTTTTGTGGTATCAACAGAGTAAGAATAGTTGAAACTAAATTTTGTACGCCATCAGCCGCTGTTGCATCAAACAATTTTGTTCTATCAACTTCGCCTTCTTGTACACGCCAAATGTCTCTGTTGGGGAAAGTAAATTTGTACGCCTCAGATATTTCTGGTTCGTGCAATTCTCTTGCCGCTTTTGCTTGTGAGAATATTTTTTTGATTACTGTTTCACTCATATGATTTACTGTCCGCCGATTTGACCAAGAAGTGTTCTTCTGTACTCAGGGCCTATAGCTTCTGTAGTAACACCAATTGAACCAGCACCGCCTCTTCTAGTTAATAATCTGCCTCTGCCTTTACGCTTTCTCATTGATTGACGAAGTTCATTTGCCGCATCAGATCGTTTAATTTCTTTGTCAATTCTGATTTGACGCATTTCTCTTTCTTGTGCAATCTTGTCTTGCGCTCTAGCCATTTCTTCTGGTGTAGGAGCAGGTGGAATTTTTGGTTTCATGAATCCCATTATTGAACTCCTAGTTTGTCACCAATAAAGTTGATCATACCTAACAAGCCTCTTCTTTCACCTGTTGGATTTGATTCAACTCCTAATGCAGTGCCTCTTCTTGTAATCAACGCTCCTCTGCCTCTTGCTCTTCTTCTATTAGCTGTTGTGCTCATATCTCTTCTTCTAGTTTCTGATCTAGCGCCAGAACCTGAGTAAACAACTGTAGGTGGTGGAGGTGGTGGCGGAGGTGGTGGTGGAGGTGGACTGCCGCCGCCGCATAATGCGACTGGGCCATCATATTCATAACTATCTTCTTCTATGATATTGCCGTCTTTGTCCCACACAATTTTATTGTAAATTTTCATATCGCCTTAATCCTTTTACGCATGTGCGTTAAGTTATATATATAATATACATATCCCTGTTATGACTTTGCATAACACTGTAGTTATTTATCAATCCAATCTTGATATTTTTGCTACACCACCAGTGCTTTGTAGTGTGCTTTGTATTGATGGTATTCTGCTTACATCAACAGCAGGTTCTGGTAAGTGTGATATTGATTCACTTACAGCATCTATACAGTCATCATGTGCATTGTTTGGAAAATCTTCAAGCTCACTCATAAAATTGCTGTTCTTTGCAACTCTTTCATGCACATACATTCTGCCAATTTTGATCAAAGGTTCTAATGTTTGTGCAATAAACACACGCTTGTTTTGTGTTCTAAATTTGTTTACAAAATTTATTTTGCGTTTCATTTCTTTGCAAATTCTTTTGGCTTCATTCAATAGTGATGATGAAAAGTTTTCTTCAATAAACACAGTGCCTATGCCATATTTGGCACAAGCATGTACTATCTGCACAATTTGATTTGAAAAGTCTTTGGTTTCTTTGTCTACTGCATTTAGTTGTATAACATCATGCACAAACACATTGCCTTTGTCATCACGCATAGTAACAGCAAACACAGAAGCATCCCTACCATGCAAGCCTGTTGCTGGGTCCCATGCTCCTGCCATACGCCTTATGTTTGGTGCATTGTCCTTGTCGCCCAAGCGTACCACAGGCAAGTATCCACCAAATGGTTGTGGTAAATGATGTACCATAATATCTTTTTTGTAGTATTGGATTTTGTCTAGTTCAATAAGTGGTTCATATGTTTTACTTGGTATGAGCATGTACTGACTTTTGAAGTCCCCTTCTGTTGTAGAAGCTCGTTCACGCTCCAACCAATCCCAATCAAATTGTCCATCAGGATGATTAGGCCAAGCAAGTTGTTCTGTTTCTGCATTGTACACAGGTATCTTGTGTATATGATATCCAATGTCCACAAGGTGATCGTAGAGTGATTCACTGCTGTGCGGCGTGCCACATAGCAAAATGTTTGGCGCCATCTTTGAAAATTCTGACACACGCTCTTTAATTCTTTCTCTTGCTTCTTTGGTAATGCTGTTGTCAGAAACTTCCAAGTCATCACCTATAATTAAATCGGCGTGCATACCCGTGTATGAAGCACCCAAACTTGTTACAGCAACACTTGGATTCAAACTAATTACATCTCTATCAACTGTAAAGTTTTGTACTTGCCATTGTGTTAAATCTTTTTTTAAATGCTGTGTAAGTGGATTGGTTTCAATCACAGTTCTAATCATCAATGAATTACGCAACGCAACATTTCTTTTTGCAGAAACAATTATGCAACTAAAATTTGGATCCATTAACAAACGCCACACCACATACAAACAAGTCAAATGACTTTTGCCTGCATGTCTAAACACTTGTATTATGCGTCTTGGATTTTTTTGTGTTTGTTCAAACCAATCACACATTGCCAAATGCAAGTCTGGTGTTGTACGCCCGTCAAGAATATTTTGTACATCCACAAATTGGCGAAATGGAATGTAATCCATTTGTTAGTCCTCTTTTTTAAATTCTATTATTTCTGCCTGCTCTGTTTGATGTTTAAGTTGTTCTTCAAGTCTTGATTTTGCTTTGGCCAATAATTCATCTGCTTGTTTTTTTTCTGTCATATGATTTTTGCCTTGTGGATGCACTGCACCGCTGGCATGTTGTGCTAAACTTTTTAACAATGCTAAATGTGCCTTTCTTGCATTCACAGTAAAAGTTGTTTTTTTGATGTAGTGCGGATCATCTAGTGATGGCCAAGCCGCATCTGAAAATAATTCATGTGCATGAACTACTTCGCTTTCAAAATATTTTTCTGCTAATTCTTTTAGTATTTTTGTAAATTCTTCATCTACTCTGTTTTTATCTGTCATTTCGTTTCCTTTAAAATGCGGAGTGCAATTTTTTATCGCGACACTGCACTCCGCTACATATAGGAGTAATTGAAGGATGGCTGTCCTACATCAATTACTTCGCATAAGTATTTATGTAAGAACAAAAGTGGGGTAAATGAAATGAATCTAAACGAATATGTAATGGTGCTACCTATTGCAAACGCAAGAGTATGCAAAGAACTAATCAATCAATATAACACAGACAATCTACATCAAGCCACAAGTGCCACAGCAACAGGTAATAAAGTGCTTAAAGATCATAGATTATGCGACACAATAAAAATAGAAGATCAACGAATAGACGACATTGTGTGGGAAGCACATGATGAGTACAGACGCAAACATCCTATGATGTACTGCAAAGCACAAACAGAAAGTCAATTTTTACGCTACGGACCGGGTGGTAAGTTTGAAGAACATGTTGATACATATGCAAATTCACCACGCACTATGAGTGTGTCTATTATATTAAATGATGATTACACAGGTGGGGAGTTTATGTTTTTTAACAAACAACTTGTGATCAAACCTGTGGTTGGTGATGTTATAATGTTTCCATCAAACTTTATGTTTCCGCACGGTGTTATGCCTGTGAAATTTGGCACAAGATTTGCTGTGGTTAATTGGCTTAATTAATCAGCAAAATCAACTTGGTCAAGTGCTTGTTGCCAACATTCACTTAAATCAATTGTGTTAGGATTAACTGTTTCTTTGAATATTTCAGCATCCATTTGTTCTGTAACTTCATCAAAGTCATCCCATTTTTCACGAATAATTTCACAATACCTACGCACAATTATTTCTTTTAATTCTTGATTCAGTTGTTCTATTTCTTGTTCATACATAATTATACTTCTGATTCGTATTCAATGTCTTCTGTTAATGCATTGTCATATGCATCCCAACCTTGATGTCCTTCATATATAACTGCCCTGCCATTTGAACTTATTGGATCTGGATTTGAAACTGTATCAACATCATCAAAGTCATTTTTTTTGCCAGCTTCAATGGCAATTTTTTCTGCTTCTTCTATGCTGTTTGCTTCTATGTGTTTGTATGCACCCCATTCAACTTCAACAAAATGAGTATACTTGATTGTGTATTTAGGCATGCTTTTTTATACTTGATATACATTGTGTTGTAAATTATATTCATGGCGCTTGTAAGGTGCTTAAAATTGGATTAAAGCACCATTTATATGCCGCTTTAGCTCATTTGGTAGAGCAACTGATTTGTAATCAGTAGGTGCCCAGTTCGAATCCGGGAAGCGGCACCATACACATTCTTTACACATATCAATTTTTAATCAATAAAACCCAATAGAACTGCCGTTAATTTGCTAAACAGGTACATTTGTAACAAAGGCTTTCACCCAAAAAACCCAATAAAATCAACAAAAACCCAAGTAAATCAATCATTGTTCTTGCACACAAATAGTATAGAATGTACACAGTTTTTACACGGTTATGAAAACACACAAATTAAGAGATGGGGCAATAACTTTACACACTAGAGGTGACAGCACCAAGTGGCAGGTGTACATTAATATCAAAGGAGAACGGCCAATTAGACAAAGCACAGGTCACAGCAATTTGGATGATGCTAAACAGTTTGCAACTAACCTATATGATGAATGTCGCTACAAACAAAAACAAGGCATAGCGATTCGTTCATATGGTTTCAGTGCTGTTGCAGACATGTACATCAAAGAACTACACAGCAACAAAGACAACAGTGTTAGTTCATTTCGTAAGTACAGAAGCAACAGTGGTCACATCAATAGATATCTTAAACCTTTTTTCAAAGACAAAACAATCAACGAATTTCAAATCAAACACATCACAGACTATAAGAAATGGCGCAAGACTAATTACCTAAAAACTGTGCCTAGTGACAACACCATTAGACTTGAATTGAATGCACTAGCACAAGTGTTCAAAACTGCTGTGCATAATGGCATGTGCCTGCAATCAGAAATACCCAGCATATCTGCACCAACCGTACACAATCGTAGACCAGATTTTAAAAAAGAAGAATTACCTAAACTAAAAGACAAACTGCAAGAATATATTGATTGTGCACCAGACAACAGGATACGCGACAGGCGTATTGATCTGCGTGACTATGTGTTACTGCAATTGCATATTGGATGTAGGAACGAAGAACTGCTTAACCTTGGCACCAAACATTTAGAAAAATTCAAAGTCACGGGACAACAATGTTACATTGCAACACTGGATGGTAAGACTAAACAGCGTAAAGTGTTTGTGGATGCATATGCGACAAATTTGATCAACAAGCGTGTAAAAAGACACAACGACAAGTTGCACAATAGATTGTGGCAGGTTGTGGATTTCAGCAACATATTTGGCAATTGGATAAAATGGAGTGGCCTAGAATACAACAGCAACAACGAAAAGCGTACCATGTACAGCCTGCGCCATACCTATGCCACGCAAAAGATTATTTCAACCAAAGGTGACTGGGGTGCTGTTGCACTGCAAATGGGTACATCAATTGAAATGTTGCAACGACACTATTCACATGTGTTGATAGAAAATCAAGCACATGTGTTGGACAACAAGCCTGCACTTGATAACACATTTAACAAATTGTTTGATGTTGATTAGATAATTTTAAAACCAAATAAATCAGTGTTAAAAATTTTATTTAATTTTTTTGCTTGTAATTCCACACTGCCTTGTTGTGCAAATGCTGTGCGTTGATATTTTGGATTATTATCTAATTCACTTACAGTTTTTATTACCACTGCTTTGCCATCATATGTCAGTGCATACATGCAATCAGGTTGCAACACTAAATGTTTTTTACCAAAGTCATCAACTAATGTTTCATTAACAACTTTTACAAGAGGCTTAGCCATAGTTCTATTCCTTCGATTACAACTATAATGCCAAGTTCAACTGCTAAGATAGTGTGATACACAGTCCATAACACAGACTGTTTTTGTCCGTCAATTGATTTATATTTCTTTTTCATTTTCATTTTCTTTCATGCTAAACAATTTACTTACATCTCCATTGAATGCATAAGTGCCCATATGCACCAAACTAATACGGGGATCTAACCAAATTTTAAATCCAAGATTTTGTGCTAATCTTGAAAAATAATAATCTTCTGACAAGTAGCGTCTTGAATTTTTTACAAAATGCAAAGCACCTTCGCCTTCTATGCCAGTGTCAAAAAATGCATAACTGTTTGCAACAACATCAGGATGTAAATTTTTTACATCGTTGTCATATTTGCATTCAGGATATGCTTTAATCATTTCTTCAAACACTTTGCGTTTAATCATCATAAAACCTGTGGGTGCATCATGTAGTTCTATTAGTCCATTTGTCATGTCCATGGTTTCACTTTTAAAATTAATTGCGTAGTTGTTGCTGTATTTTTCAATCATCCTTGCGTCGCATTCACCACGCTTAACAGCACGAATAACACTTTTCCAATTGATACCTTTTTTAGGATATGCACCTGTAATTATGTCAACATCATCACGCATTGAATCCCATAGCATTTTAACTATGTAATCACCTTTAAATCCAATATCCGCATCTATAAAAAGCAAATGTGTTGCTGTAGGTTGTGCTAAAAACATGCCAACCAAAATGTTTCTGCCTCGTGTTATTAAACTTTCGTTTGTTATTGTTGATGTGTTTACTTGTATGCCAGCATTACCTAACACACGCAAAGCATCCATCATGCTTTGATAATACGCATGATAATACATACCCCCATATGCGGGCGTACATATTTGCACAATTGGTTTGGTTTTGTGCAATTCTGTTAAGTCCATTTGTACTGGACGATTTAGTTCTTGTTGAAATTGATCGTATTTTTGTTGTGTGTCCATGCAAATATTTATCTCGCTAAATAGTAGCACTTAATGAAAGGTAAAAATTATGGCTAAAATTACATATTACACATCTGCAAAACAATTAGACGACTCTTGCAAGTCAGGGTTCGCTGGCAGAATGACTACATTTGAAACTTGCGGAATAGACAAATCACAAACAGAAAATAAGCAACCAATTGAAGCAACCACAATTGATTTACCAACCACAGACATACGATTAGCAGAAATGGTTGCTGTGCAATCTGCATTGGAACATGCAATCAGTTTGGGTGCATCATCAGGCACAAGATTAAGTGTTTGGTGTGACAATGAAAATTGTGTAAGTGCAATACACAATGACATGGCACAACGAGATGACAACTTTGACGGTGTTACTGATGAAGTGGTGCAAACAATTCGTATGCATCTAAAAAGATTAGGTCGCAAAAAAGGTTGGCCTATTGTGCAGGTGCGTACCAACACCAATTCAATATCTAAAGAAATTACAGAAGCAGTTGGGGGAGAAACACAACAGGACAAACCTGTGATGGAAGATCCTTTGACTATTGTTGCAAAATTGCGTGAAGCTAATAAGAAGACTCAACAGCAGTAGTTTTCATATATTCAGCAGGATAAACATAACCTGGCACTTTGTTGTAGGTTTGAAAAGGTCCTTGCAACATCAATATATAACCATTTGATTGTAGTCCAAGACTAAATGGTTTTGGACTATAATTATTCAACATTTTACTACTGTGTGTCCAAGAATCAATAACATGACTTTCAATATTATTTTTTGACAAATCCATTTGACATTGATCTATGTTTACACCTTTGTATGAATGTTTGTTTATCAATGCTACAAAAGGAATATCTTTCATAATATAACGCATGTGTTTTAACATTTTAGGCATGTTATTCCATTTGTTGATTCCTATTACAAACATACCTTTTTTATGAAACATATATGTTTTGATGTTGTTGTAATTTTTTGGAGACGGCCCACTACGCATAAAAACTCTTAATCGCAAACTAGGTAAAAATTCATGCGGACAATTCATTCGCACTGAATGTGTTGCATGAGTTATATCTTGAATTATTTTAGTGTTTATTGTTATTGGATACATTAAATTATTGCTTGTACTAATAAAACAACAACACTAATCAACACACCTACTAATGTTGAAAATGTCCACCACTGTGTTTTTTTAAGATTAGTAACATCATCTTGTATATGTTTGAGGTGGTTGTTGGCAATTATTTCTAATTTGGTATCTAACTTGGCTACATGTATTTCAACTAGTGTTAATCTGTCTTGTTCTTTTTGTTCCATTGTTTATCTCTAATGCAAGTCTACCCAAGCACCGTTGGCATAACCTCTAAACTTGTTGGTTGTGGTGTTGTAATACATCTGTCCATTTGCCAAGTTTGAACTTGGATCAGCACTTGCTGAATAAAGTTGGAACACTCCGCCTGTTGAAACTATTTCCGTGCCAGCATCAACTTTCAATACATCATTGTTGGTGTCACCATTGACTACGAAATCAACATCCTCATTGTCTGGATTGACGATGACCTGTTCGCCTCGCATGTCCAAAACTCTGACCATTGTCGTGCTGTCATCTGGTGTAGCATACCATTCTAGGTGTGTGCCCAGTGCTCCGTTGGCATGTTGTTGTGATGCTTTGGCTAAAAACTTACCTGGTGTTTTGAAGTAGTTGCCCGCCT
>Ga0208547_1000195_pt1 | contig 32791 bp, 67 predicted proteins | sample DEB08_DNA_5_FD_185501 | JGI IMG/M metagenome (GOLD analysis project Ga0208547, IMG submission 185501) | Aqueous microbial communities from the Delaware River and Bay under freshwater to marine salinity gradient to study organic matter... | ecosystem: Environmental > Aquatic > Marine > Coastal ...
CATCAGTATTTACAAATAAAGCAGATACATCTAAATCATAAACACCTGCATAACTGACTGTGATACGATTACTTGCTAATGACATACCTACTGTATATTCAGATTCTGATAAATCTAATATTTGTGGCGTGTTAACAGTTGCAAAAGTTATATCTGCTCTTTCTTCAAATGTTCCATAAGGATAAGAATTTGTAGCTGCCGCACTTAAAGTCAATGGAACTAATATAATCTGTGAATCAGGACTGATACGCTCATTGTAGATTGTGGTTGTGATTGCTCCACCTGTTGCCAGTGTGAATGTACCAGTATTATTTGTCTTACCATTTAAGATAAGATTAGTTACTTCTGCAATTTCACGAGTATCTGCATACTGTGGTTGTAGTCTACGAAACTGCATTATCGGTTACCTTGTGGTTTAACATCTACATCAATAGATACTGCATCTGTCCAGTTACCTGTAGGCTGTACCAAGAACCTATGATAGCGACCAGCACTGCGGACATTGGCACGACCATCTGTAGTAGTGACTACATTAACACCAAATACGCTGTTATCAGATAATTCTTTACGAGAAGCTACCTTAATATTAGCAGAGCCATTATCTATCTGTGGTCTGACTAATGTCACAACAGAGTTATAACCTAATTCAATATCTGGTGTAATGAGTTGTGAGTCGTATGTAGAGCCTGTAAAGGTGACAATCTTGTCGTTTTTAAATCCTGCAAATAAGAACTTACCACCCACCCATAATCGGTCATCCAGTGATGCAGGAATAGCCTCTAATGTTCCATAACCTAGAGATATTTCTAATGACTCTAATGTTTCACCAGTTGTTGCAATACCACCAACCCCTGTAGAAACAGTAGTTGCTCTTGACCATTTGTTTAACTGCCAGTTGTAAATTAAGATACTACGGCTACCGTCCACATTAGCATAGTTCCATACGACTAGCTTTTTAATAGGGTCTACAGCAGCAGAGATGCTATCTAAATCTGTTAAGTCAGCATTTTTAAAGAAGTATCTATCTACTTTTTCTGTACCAATCCCTGTGACTGTTTGTCCGTCACATTTATAAAAACCGTCAGCAGAGAGGAAGAATGATGTTGCACCGTACTGTGCAATACTGTTACCTTCTAAACATCCTAATCCTCTTGATATGGTATCGAACTGAAAGAATAATGGAGAACCAGAATAGGTCATACGCACAATAGAACGCTCTAAAAAGATAAGTCCTATCTCACCACCTGTAATCCCAGTAATGTCACCACCATCAGGAATAATCTGATAATCTGCTTGAGATGTAGTGCCACTTGTCCATGTTGTTTCATCGTTAATATCAGACCACTGCACTTTGTTAGTATCTGTACCAGCACCAATGTTAGCAGTGACTACAAAGTCTCTTACAACTGTCACATATTTAGCTGTTGGAGCAGATGCAGATAAGTCAGCAAATGCTGCTGATGCACCGATTGTCCATGCTTGTAATTTGTCTTGATTGTTAGCACAAATGACTACTTTACCAAATTGACAGAAGTGCCATGTGTTACCAGAATAACCGCCTGATTTAGATTTGTCATCTAACGATAAGTCTGTGGCATCTAGTTTAAATATCTTGTCTGTACTGCCTGCAAAGATAACCACTTCATCACCGTATTTAGCACCAAACACAGAGTTAAGGTTAGAGGATGCGGCTTGTGAAAAATCTACAGCGTTAGCAAATGGTGCATAGCCTACAGAAGTAGGGTACACATTCTTTGCATCTCTTAATGATGTCATAGAAGGTTGGTCAGGTAACCACTCATCAAACTGTATTCTTGTTCCCATTCTATTCCTTATGTTCTTGGTAAAATTTACTAATGTCTTGCTCTGTTAATACATAAGCATTGACAGTTTTATTGTTAATTTGTTTTAATAACCGATGCCGACCATCAATCATTCTGTATGGTTTGTTGTGTGGGTTTTGCATACCCTGTACCACAATGACTGGATAGTTTGTATTAGCTGTGATGTATCGAGCCTCTGTCTTATCTATACTGTCTAATTCTTTGTGTGATATGTCAGCAATCTGTATCTCTTGTGACGGTATCTGTTTAAACTGTATATATTGTATGACTTGTAATACATTGATAAACATATCAGGTGTGTTATCTAACCTCCACTCACCTGTCATGATGTGTTTCATTCTAATCTAAATCCAAAGCTAAACCGATTAGCATAACTGCCTACACAATGCCATAACTGCTCTGGCAATGCTGGTATATCAAACTCTCTGACCGTAATACCTATGTTGTCATAGTCTGTAATAATGTCATTTCCTTGTTTGTATCTAAAGAATGACTGACCGTCTGTGTATGTAATGTAAACACGCTTACAAGGTTTGTTAGAGTTTGTATGCCAACCCATGTAACCTGTTTTAGGATAGTAGTAATGACCGCTATCTATAATATTGTAATCAGGATAAAGTTCTTGCATGATGTGCATAAACTTACCTGTATTACGACTACCAAAGTCTATGTAATAACTATCATGACTCACTGGTATATCTTTTGAAAAGTCATATTCTAAATGGCTTTCCCAGTTAGGTACTTCTTTTATTCCTTTTAATTTACTTCTATAAATAATATCAGGAACAATACTTTCTGCTAATATTAGTATTTTAGAATTTAGATTTGTATTTTTCTGCATAATCCACTAACAATGATTGTGGATAAGTTTTAGCCACATCTAGCCCAGTGTGTGCATTAGAGTAATCTAAACTTTGTGGCATATCTCTTAATGCTTGTTTATCTGCTTCTATTTCTGCAACTAATGCAGAGTTGTTAGATGCTAATGCTCTGGTTTGATAGCCGTCTAATACTTTAAATGCGTTTGCTCTAATTTGTTTGTAGAGGTTGAGGAAATAAGATTTGAGTAAATCTAAATCAAACACAATGTCTGTAGGATTGTCTTGGTTATCAAATACGCACTTGTCAATATGAATGTGTTTAGCACTTTCTTCTGCTTTCATATTTTCGTTATGAGGTTTAACTAATGTCCTAGAACCATGAGGAATTACACCTTCTGCTTTTAACACATCTACTGTTTTATCAGTAATAGTAAAAGCAACTTTGTTTGTTCCAACTGGTGTATTAAAGTAAACTATATTCATTCTTTATCCTTATGTGTAAATAACAGCAGTAATGTATGTAGGGTCAACCGCAGTAATACCAAACATTTGTGTAGCGTTACCGTCACCATCAGCAGCAGAGAACACCACATAATCGTTGTATGTTCTAATGGCTCTAATGTTAAATGTGCTATCAGCACGACTGTATACCATTGTATTATAGAGGTCTAATGTGAAATCACTCCCTGTTACCCCTGTACCTTGTGATAATACAGCTTGGTCTACATTCCCTAATACAACACAGTAATTAGCATCGCCATCTCTAATACCTGTATCCAATGTAATAGTGTAGTCACCTGTCCCATTCTTAACTAATGTTAAGTTAGAACTAGCAATAACAGAACCTGTCGAGCCATTAAATGCAATGTATCCAGCAGCAGAAGCTGTATTACCTACTAGCTCTTTTACAAAAGCTGTCGTAGCAATCTTGGTACTGTCATCTGTAGATGCTTGTGTAGTTGTGGTAGGAGAACCTGCTAAATTAACACTGTCTGCAATTTGGTCTGTGCCTACTGCATCATCGGCAATTTTAGCACTGGTAATAGCATCTGCATCTATATCAGCAGTAGCGACTGTAGATTTTACAGCTAATGCACCTAAACCTAAATTTGTTCTAGCATCGGCTGCTGTTCCTGCATTTGTTCCACCAGAAGCAATCGGTAGTTTATCACCACTGATTCCAGACTGCCAGTCTTTAAGATGAGCCATCACCTCACGAATAGCATTGTTAATGCCTGATGGAGGACAACCTTCTGCAATATTAACACCATCTACATCGGTGTTATTACTTGCGGTTGAATCGTATTCTGATATTTTGGTTTTTGCCATGTTTTATCCTTGTCGTAACCATGTGTTTGATTCAGGTGTATCTTCCACCCATACTTCGTTTCCAGATGATACAGTAGACCATGTTTCTGCTCCTACTGCACTATCTGACCATTCTTCGCCTAACACATAACCTAAAGCAGTTATTGTGCCATTAGCATTTATAATTGCATCACCACTAAATGTTGCATTACCTAAACAGTTGACTAGAGCTTGTGCATCTATCACTGTATTTACATCTTTAATTAAACCACCTAGTGTATAGACTTCTGCACTAGCACTCATACTTGCACTAGACCTAGCCTCACTAAATCCGTTAGCTGTAACGCTGGCATTGGAGAATATTACACCACTAGCTACTGCGAGAGAGAATCCTTCTGCATCAAATAATGCGTAACCTACAATATCACCAGATGTATTTCTAATTCTTAAGTATGATACAGATGCACTTGCCTCACCTGTAATTGCACCAGATACTGTTGCTATTTTTGTTGCATCTATAGTGACTGCACCAGATGAATTGATACCAGCATCAGCACTAAATATAGCTACACCATTAGTTGTTATAGTCGCAGTAGATGATATATCACCACTAAATGTGCGTAATCTTACAGCAGTAGATACAAGAGTGGCATCAGCAGTAATATTAGCTTCACCTAATAAAACTGCACCTGCACCTAGTGTACTAAAAGGTGATTGAGAAAATGCAGATATGCCAAACATTATACACCTACATCAGGTAATGTTGCTGATTTTAATTCCTCTACTGTTGTCATACTGTCTACTTGATTTGTTGCATCTCTTAATTGCTGTTTTTTAGTAACAATCGCAGATGTGTCAGCACCTGTTTCTTGTGCTTTTATAAACTCAATATCTAATGCTTGTAGTTTAGGTGCTCTTTCAGCACGAAGTTTGTCTTTAGTAATATCTTTAGCTTTAGCTATGTCTATTTTTATTCCCATGTCCATGCGTTCCTAAAAGTTCTGTCAGAAGGTATTTCTGAATTGTCTACGATATGATACTCTTTACCAGATGGTACATCTTTAGCTGCTATTTCTTCTACTGTTAATCCACAATCTGCTGGAACAATTATAGATACTGAACCATCATCGTTTTTATATACTATTCTTTTATCCATAATTTTTCCTTATCTAAATATTGCAATTTCTGCATTTGCTGGGTCACTAGCAGAACCACTAGATGATTCTCTTACAAATCTCCTTGATGTTGTGGTTGGTGCTGTAAGACTTGGGTCTACTGGACCAAAAGAATAATTTAATGCTGCTCCAGAGAGTGTTGAACTGCCACATACAGAAGCATAATTAGTGTCAGGCATAGCAGTTGCAAAATTGACTGTGTAGTCACCTGTACCATTATCAGTAATAGAACTAACATTACCACTTGCTCTTATTGCTACTGTTCCTGTTCCGTTAAAGTTTACCCATGCACGACAAGCATATACAGGAGCAGAACCGCTAGCATTAAATAAACTTAAAGCATCACTATCGCTATAGGAAGATACACCAGTTACAGTTCCACTAAATGTCATATTGTTAGGAACAGTTAAATTACCACTTGCATCTATAGATAATATAGCACTTCCGTCTTGCTCTATCGTTGAACCAGATGCTGTGGGTTTTATACTAATGGTCATTACTGAACTCCGTCTAGTTGTTCCTGTGTAGGTTGAGCTAATGTTGGGTGATTCCATTCTCTGATGTAGTCACCTTTACCATCGCTATCATTCTGAAGCATGATTGTACCAGTAGTTGGTGCAAAGTCTGCATCAGTTAAGTCTGGGTAAAGTGTTGTTATTTTTTCGTAAAGTGTCATGTTTTATCCTTATGTTTGATGTAATAATACAACTGAAAAGCTACATCTGTTTGGTTCGATTGCTTTTGCAGCTCCACTGCTATGATATGTATAAAACTCTAAAGTATCATTTTCTGAAAGATGCAATAATTTAATGTGTACATTATTGTGTTTTTCAGAAGTGCTATTAATTATATTACCATGTTGTTGCCAAGCATCTTTATGTCCTTTAGAAACACTACTACCTCCATTTAAATATATACCAGAATGTAATACATTAGGACCATCTCTCAATTCTATTGTATGATTTACAAGATATAATCCATTATATGGAACAGTATATGTATATGTTGATGTATTATAGTTACTTGCAGAACCAGTATAAAATGCTACAGTATCATACTGAACTTTAGTACCTGTAACATTACTAATACTTTGAGCAGAAGATGCATGAACAACAATAGATACAGGAGCTTGTGGCTTATATCCATTAGCATTGAACTGACCTACCTCTGTAGGATTATCTGCATTACCGACACCAATCCTTAATGTTCCATCAGGTGTTGCTGGTTGATAGATAGTAAAGTTATTGCTAGAGGTAGCATCTGTTCCGACTTGTAGTTTCTTTGATTTTACTGTACTCATTCTGAACCTTTAGGATATTTGTTTTTTACTGCTTGTATTTTATCTGCCATTTCTTGTGGGAATACACCTGCATGAAATAGTGCATCTAATTGGTCACCAATTGGTGGGTATTCAGATACTCTATTTCTTTGGTATTGCGTAGAAGCATATTCTGCATTTAATTCTGCAACTTTAGCAGTCACTTCTTCTAATGTAGGTTTAGTTTGTTCAGTATCTTTCCAAATTAGATTATTATAATCTTCACCTTCCATTTCCCATGTAGCGTTTGGTCTTAATGCTACTAATGCTTTTGAAATATTCATTATCCAGCTACCTCCATAAGAATCATATTACATATGTTTGTAGAATGAGGGCTGTCTGTACTATCTGTGTAATTTGCTGTTCTATTTAAATACAATACAGTTCCTTCACCAGCAAAATATGTTTTATAAGTTGTTGCACTTGTTGTTGCAGGGCTGTCCATGTATTGAAATGATATTGAGTTTACATGATTTCCATCTTCACCTTGACCATTACTAGAAAATGTACCTTGTTTTCTGTTTCCAACTGAATTACCGACACCGATATCTGTAGAATTTCTAACTAATTTATGAACCCAGCCATTTGCGTTAATATCAATTTTACCAAAATTAACCATAATTAATATTTTACTAGATGTAGAAGATGGTGTAATAGTTGTTGCTAATTCAGTTATTTCTGTCCAAGTATGAGAGGAATAGCTATATGTTTTATTTGCAGTATAAACAGTTTGCACTACTTGTAATATTTTTCCACCTACACCAGAACCTAAATCAGAAGATGTAATAGTTCCATCAACAATTTTATCTACACCTGTATCACCATATACTTTAGTTACCATTATACAACACTCCATGTAGAACCATCACCGATTGTAATAACAATACCATCTGCTACAGTTACAGGACCAGCAGTCATAGCATTGCGATTGTCTGCGAGTGTGTAGTCAGTATCTAGTGTAATACTGTTTTCTACAAAACCTATGCCATTTATAGTAATGCTCATTCTGCCTCCTCTGGTGTGTTACCTTCTGCTACCCATTCTAGGTATTCTTGATAGTCTGTGTTAGCTTCGTCTTTAGGTATAAAAGTATTGTCAGTAGTTCTTAATATTACATTTGCTTCTATACTATTTTCATCGTTAATTTTTTTATACATTTATAACTCCGCACTAAATGCTGCTGATTTATCTGTTCTTAAAACTGCAAACTGAACTGTTGTTCCTCCAGTCCAACCATTTATCGCTATTGATGCTCCTGTTTGGGATAGTTCAGTAAAATATATAGCAGAACCACTACTGGTTTTGTTACCATTATGTCTAATAGTTAATGCTGTATTTAATAAAGTAACTGATGGTGTTGCTCTCATTTCACAATAATATCTAACACCCCACCATATTTGAGTAGAACTATCCCAATGACCAATACACCCATTACCAAATGGTATTTGATAATACCTCTGACATCTTGCTAACTCCATATCATAAGGTCTGTGTTCAAATGGTGTAGCTATATCTCCTTTTTCAAATTGTATTTGAGAGAAATCTATTGTGCCTGTATTTGTATCTGTAATTTGCACTCCTACCCATAAACTATGGTTGTTATCTGTACCTAGTGTTTTACCTGATATTGATGGAACATTAACAGTAAATGTAAACTTTTGCCAATCAGTTGTTAAAGCTACTGTGCCTAAAGATGTAACAACAGTAGCTGAAGGAGAGCCACCTGTGCCAAAATATTGCACTATTCTTGCATTAATAGTTGTAGAACCTGATGGACGTCTAGCATAAAAAGATAATGTAGCTGTTTGTCCAGCTAAAGTTCTTACATCTTCAATTCTTTGGTGAACTTCATAATTTTGACTATTAGAGTTAATTGTCCATCTTCCATAATAACTTGGTTCATTAGGAACTTCAGTTTGTCCTAATGTAAATGACTGTCTTGCAAAACTACCACTAGCTGCACCAACCTTAAATCTATCGGCAGTATAAGCTGAACCACTTAATGATATTGATGTTCCTCTTTGCCATATATCAAAATTACCATTGATGATAAGATTGCGTACACCTAAAGCATTTTGTGTTGCTAGTGTGCTAGAAGTGGCAGGTAGGTTTAGTGTTGTTGTTCCTGCAACTGCTGGTGCTTGTATGGTAACTTCACCAGATGTATCGCCTTTTAGTTTTATACTTGCCATTAAACTACCTCTGTCCAATTCGTAATAGATTCATTCCAGATATACTGACCTTCTTCAGGCATGGGAACTGGTGCTTCCCATAAACAAGTGGTTTCATTTAGTGTCCATGATGCAAATGGTTGTGGTGGAATAAACGCATCTTTTTCTCTATCGTAAGTATAACCAATACCTGCAAAGTTTTTTCTTAATGGTGTTCCACCTAATGTATGTTCACCACCATGTGTATTATAAGATGTCTGTATCCATTCACCTGCTGAATCATCTACAAATGTATCAAAAAATTCTTGTTCAGCAACTATGACTTTAGTTACGATACCATCTGTTACTTTTGCGTAATGTGCCATATATATCCTTATGCCGTAAATGTTCCTGATGATGTAAATGTGTGATATGTGTATCCACCCGATGATGTAACTGTACCACCAGTTCCTCTTTGTGAACCTTGATATCTTATTATAACTATTCCTGACCCGCCATTAGCACCAATTGTACCTCCAACACCAGCTTGACCACCACCTCCACCGCCTCCACCACCTGTGTTTGCTGTTCCAGCAGTAACTGTTCCCATATTTGTACCTCCAGCACCTCCGCCACCAGAGCCACCTGCTCCTCCAGCTCCACCAGCGTTACCGCCACCACCACCGCCTCCTCCTGCGTAAGTTGAACCATTATCCCAAGTTTTTCCTGAACCTCCTGCACCACCACTATTTCCAGAAGCATTAGCACCAACAGCATTAGCTCCTCCTCCGCCACCAGAACCTTGATACCCTCCAGCAGCAGAAGTTCCTCCAGCCGAACCTTGTCCAGATGTTCCACTACCACCAGCATATGATCCACTTCTACCTGAACCACCACCGCCAGAACCACCTGACTTTCCTATTACAGCATCTAAACCACCAGTACCACCACCAACGGCAGTTAAACTATTAAATGTAGTATCAGAACCACTTGGAAATGTATTAGGAGCATTAGTCCCTGTGCCACCAGCTCCTACAGTAATACTATAACTATTTCCAATTAATGCAGTAGATGAACCAGCAATATAACCTCCAGCTCCACCGCCTCCACCATGAGAACCTGCTCCACCACCACCTCCAGCAACTATAAGATAATTAAATGCGTAATTATTAGGGTTGTCTCTAAATACTGACCAACCATTTGTTGTATATATTTCTGGTTCGTTTAGTGTGGTGTTAAAACCAATAAGACCTTGTGTTGGAGTAGATGGTCTTGTAGCTGTAGTCCATTGTGGTAACTCTAAACCATCAGCACCAAACTTAATCATTTTAGTGCCGTTTTGTTGAAATTCTATTTCACCACTCGTATCAGGAGTAATAACCAATCCGTTTGTTGTATCTGCATTTATTGTAACTGCCATTATACGACCTTCCAATTAGAACCTGATGGAACTGTAACACTTACTCCACCATTTATTGTGACTGGACCAACTGATAAAGCATGATAGCTGTTAGGCACAGTAAAGTTCGCACTTACTGTTGTAGAGTTTACAAAGATTCCGTTACTCGCACCCATTTGTTCTGCATATATTGTATTAGTATCATCTTTATGTCCTGATTTTTCAGCAGGATATGTAACAAATACATTACTTGTGCCTGATAGTGTAATCGCACTACCACTGTTGCTAGACTCTAGTATGGTATCACGAGATAAAGTTGTGCCTGATGCTGTGTAAGTACCTAGACCAACTTCCCAATCATTACCAGAAGTTATGGCATAGTAGGTTGTATTACCATCACCTATTACAGAGAATGTTTGGAAACCTGTGACTGCACCAGCAAGCGTGACTGTACCTGTGCCTGTGGTCGTAGTAGTTTCCTGTACTCTATCCTTAACGACTAATGCCATTATTTATCCTTACGCTAATGTAACTGATAAGTTGCCAGTTGTAATCTTGAAGATGTCACCAGAGTCGATTGTTTTAGCTGTGTCTAAACCTGTATGGAATAATAAGTTTCCAGCAGTAGAAGCATCATATAAACCTACATGAGTAACTTCACCCCAAGATGCTGTTGCTGTTGGAAAAGTGACATCAGCAGAGTTTGTAGAAACACCATTGGATGGAGCACCAAATGTTACTGCTGTTCTAGCATATGATGTTCCTGATGTTGATACCTCTGTGCCTGCATCTGCATCTGTTGGGTCGTTTGTAAATAAACCTACATACACAGTCGTAGGAGATGTGTAAGATGTGTTGCGGAGAACAGCATTGATAATTGCGTTCTCTAAATAATTACTAAATTCAGCCATTGTTGTTTACCTCGTTGATAATGTTATTGACATAGGAGAAGATGGATATTCGCTATCATCATCACTTGCTCTTAATGATGCTAGACCTCTATCATATAAAGATGCCCAAGTTGCTAATCGTTCATCGTTCATAAGATAAGGTTCAGCTTCTGCTAATGCACCGTATAAAAGCAAGTCTGGGCAGTTAGCTAGAAATAAGTTAGATGGATTACCATCAGATAAGAAATCAGGTTTGTAGTAATACACCATTCTTAATGTATATGCTGTATCAGGTTTAGGTGCAAATTGAAACTCACTACCTAGTAATGTGTACATGGTAGGTACACCTTTTTCTGTTACTCTAGCGTTTCTAAAAAAGTTAGATGTGTTTTGGAACTGTAATACACGAACAGGTGTTGTATCTAAATGTAAGTCTTTCATTGCTAAAAAGTCTGATGGTAGAGATACTGTTGAGTCATCAGCCGTTGTTGTTGCAGTTGCTACTTTTAGCATTTGTCTAATGCGTAAATCTCTGCGTAGTCTTTGCTCTGCTAGATTAATAAAGTCAGGTATCTGTGTTGTCAGGTCACTACGAGCAAGATAATCTGCTATCGTGCTTTTTAATGTTGTGTATGAAGTAAATGCCATTATACTTTACCTTGTCGTGTTCTAAAGAAACGGTTGTCTGGGTCATTTAACCAAACACGAAATGCTTTCTGGTCAATCACATGAAAGCCTCTCATAATTCCTTTTTGGTTAAGTGTGTCTATTACGGTCAATGGAATAGAAGCTATCTTATTGTCAAAGACATCATTACCCCAACGACCATTTGTTTGGTTATATTCTTGTTTGTTCTGTTCAATAATTGCGGATACATCTTGTGCAGTCTCAATCACTAATCCACCGTCATCGGTGTCATGAGCTACTTTGTTTCTAATATTATCTTTTTCTAATATCTTCGCCATAATAATCCTAAAAGGGTAATGCCCTCCGAAGAGGGCAATTATCCGTATTACTCTGCAAGGTCAGCAATAATTGCGTGAGCTGCTTCGTTTTTAACTTCAAGTGTGTATTCAACAAGAAGTTGTGTTTTTTCGCTGTCACCAGTTTTAGCTAATTCGTTTGTAGCGAATGGGCGTAAATATGCAACTGAAGCATATTCTGGGTCAAGAACAAATGCTACTTCACCGTTGTCATCAGCATCAGCAGTCATGAATCTGTTAGGAACAACAGATAATGTACCGAAGTCTGATAAGTAAACATCAGCAGCACCAACGATAGTTGTTGCTTTGTCATTTGGTGCCATGTAGCGTTGTGCAGCAATACCAGCAAAACCTGATACTACTTGTTTTTGTGTTGGTGTAACCATAAGAACAGTTGGAGTACCACCTTGTTCGTATGCTTGTTTAACAGCAGATTTTAACATTGCTTCTGTGAATGTTGCATCTGTACCAGAAACACGAGCTGTAGTTCCGTTAGAACCAGCAGTACCTGCACCCACATAGTTAGTATTCAACCATGCTTGTAAACCACCTAATTTACGAGCTGTAGAAGCATCACCTGTTACAGCAGCAGTATTAGATAGTAATGTTTTTTCCATATCTCGTTTAAGTTCAGCAGAAGCTTTGCTTAATTGATATGCTTTTTCAGATTTACGACCAGCCTTATCGATAGACTCTAAAGTACCAGCGATTTGGATAGTTTTTTGTGAAATCTGTGTTCTGTTACCTTTACGAACAGTTGGAGTAGCTGTTAATGATGATGCGTCTGCACCTTCAACTGCAGCGTTAGTTGCTACAGCAGCAGCTAATGAGTCTGTTTGCCATTCGTGGTATACAGCAGTTGCTTTTGTTTTACCAACAGATGACATAAATGGTGTGTCTGTTGGAGAAATGTTATAAATCACATCGGTTAAATCTTCACGATTACCAATGGATTGATAGGTTTGATATGTTGCCATGATTAATTCACTTCCTTATTAAATAAAGTTTTCAAAAAGAGCCGCAGCATCTCTGACTTTGCCAGTTTGCTTTAGCTTATTCAGTTGTTGTTTGCGAATATCACGATTACCTTCTTTTACTTTTGTGCCTGATTTAACCATCTTGGGTGCTTGAGCAACCTTTTTGTTTACAGCAGGTTTAGATTTCTGAAGTTTGTCGTACATCATCGCTTTGTGTAGCATTAATACATGACGAGAGTCGTATACTTGTGATAACTCATTGTCTGTAAAACCTACACTCTTACCGTAGTTACGAATCTCATTTCTGATTTGTTCGCCTTTGGTTGGGTCTGAAAACTCTGGTAGGACTTGTGAAAGTTTTTGTGCTTCCTGTTGAACTCGTTGAGCCATTTCCTGCTGCTGCTCCGCTTGTTGCTGTTGTGCAAGGCGTTGCTGTTCAGCTCGTACTTGTGCTAACTGTTCTTTCTTTTCAGTCAGTTCTGCAACTTTGACTGCGTATCCTATTGGGTCGTTTTCCTTCATATCGGCTAAATCTTCTGAACTATCTTGACCTTGTGTCAAAAACTGTTCAATAGCTTGTAGCCGTTGAGCATAAGTATCCCTAACTTGTTTAGCCTCTTGAATAGCTTTTGCTTCCGCTTCTACTGCCTTACGGTTTTCTGCTAACTCTTGAGTCTTTTTTGTGTAATCCGCACCAAGTTGATAACCTTGCATTAATTCTTCGAGGGTGACTTCTTTCTCTTCGCCAGCAGCTTTTACTGTATAGCGTGTTTCTTCTTCAAGTTCCTCTTCTTCAACTTCAGATTCATCATCATCTTCAACTTCTACATCGTCTGCATCAACAACTTCATCTTCTGTTGCTTCCGCAGCTTCTTCGTAGTCTGCACTATCTTCTTGCTCTGTTTCAACAGTTTCTGGTTGCTCATTGGAGTCCTCACTTGCTGATAAGAAGCCTTCAAATTTTGCAGCAGCTTCATTCACAGTTAGTTCTCCACTTCCTTGTTCAGGAGTCATGGTTTCTTCACTCATTGTATTTCCTTAATGTTCCCTTTTGGCAAGGGTTGCCATTATAGAAAGGTCTATAATATCTTCCACGCTTTATCTTTAATGTCACTGTCTTTAGTGATTGATTCAAGATAAGCCATGATTTCGTCTATAGCTTGTAATCGGTTGTAATATCTTTCTCGTTCTTCTTTTTGGTGTGCTTCTGAATAACGAATATTATTGAGTTGATTGTCTCTTAACTCTTCGATTACATCTAAAAATTCTTGTGATTGTAATAAATTACGAATTGCTTCCTGTCGTGTCATTTGGACTTCCGTAGTTAATTGGTGAACCTAGCAGTCCACTTAAATATCTTCCAGCTCCATAGTTACCTGTCGGTGTCGCCATAGCAGTTGGGGTCGATAAAAATGATGTTACATTCGGTGTTGGTAATGGTGCAGGTCTAGGTGATTTAGAATACACATAAGCCATAGAAGGTGAGTATTCGTATATGTCTGTATCACCTACTTTGCTTTTACTAAACCCTGTAATGTCTGTATTAACAGGTCTAAATGATTGATTATCTACTTCAATAGTTCCTTCTGCACGATTAGAACCACCGCCAAAACCCATATTACCAAAAAAGTAACTTGGAGGTGAGTAGGTAACTGTGTATGGTTCATATACACGATTGTTACCATAGTAGTAACCAGTATCACCTACAGACTGTAGTCCAGAGTATTTACTTGGAGTTAATCCTAGTACAGCATTAACATCTATATTAGATTGTGGTGCAGCAACAATGTTAGGGGCTTTGCGTAGACTAGGGTCTAGGCTAGGTGCTAACCTGTTAAGACCTAGATTAAGTAACATTACTGCATCCCTTTATTAGCAATGTTGTTAATCTTTTCTAACGCATCCATAATCATTTTAGTTTGGTCTGTTTGTAGTTTTCCTGATTTGTTTTCAGCATCCATTCTGATTTGCAATTCTTTTAATGCAAGTTCAGTAGTTTGTTGCACTTCTTTTTGCTGTAACTCTAAAGCATCTTTTTGAGCTTTCAATTGCATTTGCTCTCTTTCTAATTCAAGTTTAGCAGCATCTGTTTGAGCTTTTAATTGTGCTTTTTCTCTTTCCACTTGAGCCAATACTTGTGCAGCTTGTGTATTAGGGTCAACTTTTTCTGGTTGTGGTTGAGATAGTTGTGCGTTCATCTCTGGTGTAATTTCATTAATAAACTCTGTAGAGTCTTTGAAACCAGCCATGTGAATAAATTTAGCTAATGTATCTCTGTATTGTTTAATGTTGACTAACGGATTAGATAATCCATAGTTTGTAATAATCTCTTCTTGTTTAGCTAAAATCATTTGCATGGTTGCTAATTGCTCTTGTCTTTGACCTGTACCTAAACCTACATTAATATTGACATTATAGTTAGTTTTCCACTCTCTTGGGTCAAACGGAATAAACTCGCCATTAATACGCACCACACGAGCTTTATCTTGGTATTTACATAACAGATGTAGGATACCTCTAAATAAACTTGTCACGCCTGTTTCTGCAAAGATACGAGCTATAAGTTCTAGCTTACCTGTAGATGCAGCAGACATAGCAGATACGGCTGTTGCTGTTACATTCTGTAAAAGGTTAGGGTCTAAACCTTGTTGTGTGTCAGATACACCTGTGCGTTTAGCTTGAATTGCATCCAAGTATTCTAGCATAGGGAATGATTGACCTGCAGAAGATTGCACAGTCATTGGAACAATCGCTGCTGGATTCTTTAATCGAACCACACCACCTGCTGTTGATGTCAATAAGTCATCTAGGTTGACTTGTCCTTCTACTGCACCCACTCTGTAGTTGTTAGTGAGGTAGAGGTTGTCTAACATTTGACGAACAACAGTCGACTTAATCAACTGTAAGTCCATTGCTCTATCAGCTAATGACTGACCATAAAACTTGTGTGGAATTGGAATTGGGCAGAGAGAATGAAATGGGTTATAATCACATTCATGCTCTTCTAATATTTCATGACCTGCATACACTACTCTTCTGTATTCAGCAATGTCATCATCATCCATATCAACTTTAAGATAACATTCAAACACTTCAACTAACTGCATTGATTCATCATTAGAATCCATATCGGTTGGTTGTTCACCACGAGTGTATCGTGCTATTCTTTCAGGACTAAATTCTAGTGCATCACCAGTCGGTAGAGATTCAACAAGTTCTTCATCATAACCCATAGCCACTAATTCTGAACGAGTCATCATCTTACGGTGTGCAGTAAATGGTGAATCAGCAATACTTCTTGCTCGTTTAGAAATTAAGAACTCTTCTGGTGGTACATTCTCAACAGTCACTTTACCATTGTTAGTTGTTTTCTTGAGTTTTACATTATGAGAAACAATCGCTGGTGATACTTCCATACCAGTCATTTCATCAAACACAGCTTCTTGGATAATGGTTGTTTCTTGCTCGACCACTTCTACTTCTGGGTCTTGCATTAGAATCATTAACTCATCGTCTGTTAAGTTTTTGTATGACTCTTTCTTAACATCAATCTTGTCTTCCCAGTATGCTTTTACAATACCTACTTTTTGTAGTAGAGCATCTTTAAACCAGTTGTGCATCACAAGGAATCCATCATTATCCTTGTTAAATACCCAGTTTACATATTCTGTAGCTTGTTTAGCAAATGGTTGGTCGCCATCGTTTACAGGTTCAAATGAAACAACATTGTCTCCAGATGCAAATAAACGCATGAGTTGTGGTAATGCACCATCAACGACTTCTGCAACTTCGCCTGTTACAATTTGAGATTTACCTTCTACTTCGTTACCATAAGGCTCACGAAGATAGTATTCTAATGCCTGTTGTCTTTCATCGGTTGTCTCCGTTTCAAGATAACCTATGGCATCTTCTATCTCATTTTCTAATATTGCTTTTAATTTTTCATTTGACATTATTTAATTGCCTTTATTTTTTTCTTGTAAGTTTAAGTCTACGGTTTAAAACTTCTTTTCTCTTTAAGTTATCTTTGTGGTATTCTGTTATTAATGTATTTGATTTTGCTTTATCAATATATTTTTGTAACTCTTCATTAAATATATCTTTATTGCCAGTTTTATTATAATTTATAACTAAATCTGGATTTAATAACCCCTGTCTAATATCTCCACCTTCAAAATATCTTAATTCTATTGGTAAATTTTCCCAACCTAGTTTATTAGCAACCATAATTCTATGATTTCCTTCATTTACAAATGGTTGTCCGTATTGGTCAACCATAATAAATGGCTTATATTCTCTTACCCCTTCAACATTTAAAGGAAGATAATCACCTTTTCTTCCAGAAAAAACATTCCCACTGCCAAAATAATGAGTAGGTAAATGTTGATTTTTTTCCATATAATCTGTTAAATAATTTAATGAACTTTCTCTAACTTTTTGTTGTTCTAAATTTAATCCAAGAATTTCCTTTAAAACATTTGTTGGAATAGTAGGGTATTCACCTCTATACCCTCCAGTGATTGATGAGCCTATATGTGCACCAATTTCTCCAGTACCACCTGCTGATGCAGCTCTTAATCTTTTTTCTAATAACCAATCTTTTGATGGAATATCACTATCTAATTTTAAATTAGAATTTAATGAGTAAGATTTTGGAGCAATTTTTTTTATTGTTCCCAATAAACCACCACCCATAAAATCCATGCCAGTTTGCAATGCTGTTTCAGGGTTATTCATTGCATTAACCCTTTCTTTTGCATTTGAACCTAATTTATTTATAGCTTCTGATGATTTTCCTTGAATAATTAGACCAAGAGGGGTAAGCATAAATTTATCTTTATATTTAGATAAATCTGGAGCATAATCTTGAGCTATTACCATTTACACAATCCATTTATTGTTGACTGTAATAGGTTTGTGCCATGACTCCATAGGAGACTCGTCTAAACCTACTGCTAAATATCTAAACGCATCGGCTGCGTGTGATGACCAATCATGTAACGGTCGGTCATGAAATACATTTCTTTTTTCATCAAACACTCTGCGGTAATTTCGTAGAGCATCTAATCCTTGTTTTACTTTTTCTGGGTCAAACCAGCATCGCGGTAGTATTCGTCTGACTGATTGAATACCATCATGTACATTAAATCTGGGTGCTATTGTGATTTGTAATCCAGCATCTTCCAACATTTCTTTTCTCGATTTACCTGTACCCAACTCTCTAACGGCAACATCGTGAGGAAGAATGTGTGTTGCATACATCCAATCGTTTTCTTGTAACCAGCTCACATAATAATCAAGACCAACACCATGATTTTCCACATAGTCGACTAACCTTATCTCTTTGTTGACCAGTTGTGCTACCCATATTGCTGTAGAATCAGACATACCCAAGTCCCAGCCTGTGTATGTTCTCGCTAAACCATCTGGTTCTATAGACACTAATCTACCTTTTTCTTCTAAATCATGTATCAGTTTAGAATAGTAAGAACCCTCAACAGGAGCTTGGAAAGAACATTCAAACTCTTGCATGTATTTGTCTTCGCCCATTTCATCATAGGCAGCTTTTAATTCTTCTTTAGGGAGTAATTCTGTTTCTGATGCTTTAAACTCAAGCAAAGACCAACCTTCGTTTTTCTCGCCTCTGTCTCTTAAATCTTTAAAATGGTTTTGACCTTTCGGTGTTCCCATTGCAATACAGTAACCTTGTCGGTCAGCTAATGCTGGTCGTAGAATCTCTGTAAACAAAGAAGGGTTGACATCACCTATCTCATCAATAACACAGCCGTCAAGATAGATACCTCGAAGAGAGTCTGGGTTATCAGCTCCATACAAAGAAATCCTGCGACCCATAAAATCCACTCGTAGTTCTGCAATGTTTGCTTTACCTCCTAGCGGTCTGGTGTACTCAAGGAGATAATCCCAAGCCACTCGTTTCGCTTGATTGTAAGTTGGTGCAATGTAGGCAAATCTAGGGTTAGATTTGTCAGAAATTAACGCTGAATGTATCAGTTGGTTAATTGCACATACGGTTTTGCCCATTCGTCTATGAGCAACCACTACTGAAAAACGGTTGTTCTTAACGAGTTGGTGTATCTGTTTTTGTGGGTCACGGGGTCTATACCCTGTATCTATTGATTGCGACTCCATAGTGGGTCATCGCTCCTTTATTATTTATTTAATATTTATTTTTACTGGTCTTCCATTTTTACCTATAAAGGCTGTTCCTACTTCAGTAGCTACATCAGTTAATCCAGAAGATAATCCTTGATTTAATATTTTTGCTGGTGTTCTTTTAGATAATTCTAAAACTTTTTCAGGTGTTGACATATTGCCGTACATTTTAACCAAATCATCTAAATACTCATTACTGAAGTCATAATTATCAACTACAGTTATTGTTCCATCTGGATTGTATGTGTATGTAAATCTTCCTAATGTGTTTTGTAATGGGTCTGATTCTAAATTTAAAAATTTATCATCTAATAAAGAATCTTCATAATATTTGTCTCCAACATATCCAGAAGATTTGGAGGTATTAATACCTTGCTCTTCTATTAAAGATTTTAAATTAGATAATTCATATTCTGTTAAATCTTTTTCAGTTAATGGTTTTGTTTTATCTCCAAGCAAAGATTGCAAATACCATCTTTTTTCAGATGATACATTATCTTTCCAAGAATCATAGATGTAATCTAACAAGCCCATATATACATATTACCTATTTTTTTTTAGTTGTTCCATTCTTTCTAATCTAGCTTCACGAGACATGTATAACCATTGTGCTAAATCTTCGTAGTCTCTACCGCATGAGATACAATGATTGTCCTTCATACGACAGACACCGTTGCAGGGTGAATCATCAGACACAATCACCGAGATTTTTTATTAGACTTTGCAGTCTTGGCTGCTTGTTTGAATTGTTTGGCTGTAGGTGCTCCTTTTGCTCCTGCTTTACGCATTTTTTCTCCGCTTCCTGCTGCGATTCTTTTTCGTTTTGCATGGATATTTGCATAAAGTCCTTGTTTAGCCATTATTGTATACCTAGTGCTCTTAATCTTTCTATAGCGTTAATACGCATTTCTCGTGGGGCAGACATATCATAAGCAATATTTAGAAACTGTTGTGGGTCAACCATTTCACCTTGTGGGTTTTGTAACAATCCGCCTGTATAGAGAGGCATTTGACCATCTGCATAGTTAGGTTGCATTTCATTTGCTGGTAGAGACAGCATTTGTTTAATTGGCTGCATTATTCCTTTTTCAATTTGTTGTTGCTTGAATCGTGCAATATCTTCATCTGACAACATTCCAGATGTAGGCTGTTGCATCATTCTCATAATATCTGTTATGCTTATTTGTGCCATAATTATTTACCTTTTTTTCCGTAACCTTTTTTACCTTTGCCTTTACAAGCCATCATTTTCTCCTAGTGTAAAATTTGTAGTACCCTAGTTTTCAACGCTGTTGTAAAAACAGTCTACAGAAAAAAGGGGGGTGGGGGTCTATTCTATTCCTGTAATGACTTTTACATGAACAGGAGCACCGTCTGGGTCTCCGCCATGCTCATGCTTTTGTGTCTCTTTCCACTGTGCACGAGATTTAAGCCAAAATATCATAGAAGTCGTATCACCTGCTTTAGCTTTCTCATACAATGTACCAGCAATGACAGAGTTAGCCTCAATACGACCACGCTTAAGTTCTTCTGGATAATACTTTGTGAGGGTGTCAGCAGAGATTGACAACATAGTTGCGATATCTTCGTACCGAGTACCTACTTTACTTAATTCATACACTTGTTTTCGGGTATCGCCATCTGGAAGGTGTGGGGGTCTGCCTACTTTTTTGGGCTCGACTTCCCCCATTATAACATTACTGTCAATATCTTTATTATCACTCATTATTAAACCTTTGTCAATTTTATTTTACTTATGATTATTGTTAGTTTGATTAATTATTTAAATCAATTATATCTTGTCAATGTAGATTGATACTGTTATTATTATATTAAGCCTTGAGCTTACCCGTTCTTTAAAAACTATTTAAACTTTATTAATCTTTTAAAAGGATATTATTATGTTTACTATTCCAGATGGATATTTAGTTGATTCAATTCTTAATGCTGTTAACGATGATGAGGATTTATTCAAACGCCTAAAAGAGTTTCATATGACATTAAATGTCAATGGCGTTGATCCTGATTTACATTCTAAAATAGGGCTATTTATCAGAGTTAATCTGAATGATGCCATGTCAGAGTTATATGATAAAGCAAAATCATTACATGAAATAGAATATGCTTTTCTAATTCGGTGTTTATTAGATGAGCTAGATAATTCCGACCTTATTATTTTAGGTAAAAAAGCAATTCAAGAATTATCACTATAAATCCAAATCAAATACAATATCCCTTTTTTAAGTCCGAAAAACTTATTAGAGGGATAATTGTAAACTTAAACTTACAAGGAATTATTATTATGACAGTAGAAAAAACTAATCAATTTATTCTTATTTCAGATATTGTTAATAATCAATATATAAAACAAAAGTATATTGGTTATTCAATTAAAGACTGTAAGAAAATGTTTAAACAATATATAAATGAATATAAAACAGGGGCTTTTTAGCCCCTTTTTTTTGCTCTTAATTTATGTATTCTTTAGGCGTAGTTATCCCATCGATAAACATTATACACTCATTTAAAATAAATGTCAATAGAAAAGGGGTATTTTTTTACCCCTTTTTTAATCTTTTTTAACAATATTTCTTTTATCTAAACTTGTATTTAATAAATATCTATCTTTTAAATAAAAATAATCTTTATTAAAATCATATTCTTTATTATATTTACAACACCAAGCCAAAGAATATTTAAATTTTAATTCATATTTATTTATATATCTTTCAATTTTTATTAATTCTTTTCTTATTTCACTTTGCATATGTTTATTAAAAATATTATCTGAATAATCCCCCTTATATTTTGATAATCTATCTAATTCTATTGTTAAATCTTTTTCATAGTTTTTTAAATCTTGATATGTTTGCATTTTACTCTCCAATAAAATTAATACAATTCTTATTATACATAAAAAAATAATAATGTAAACTTTTATTTACAATTATTTTAATTTAATTTATTTATTAGATTTACTTGATATTTACTTATAGAATATATTATGGATATAATATATATAGTTATTGCCTTTTGGTTATCATACTTGATAAAATCATTTTTCGCTCGACGCTTCTTACGGCGTTCGCTACAAATGATTAATTTATATTTAATCACTAAATAAAACTAGATTTTATCATATTTTAAGACTTTTGTAAATACCCTAAAAAACACTAACATAAAAAATAATAATAAAAACAATGATTTAAAAAATAAAATAATTTATTAAAAAATAATTAAAAAAAACTATTGACAATATGAATTGACATGATACTATAACCATGTAGTAACAATTTATTAATTATTGGAGAGTAATTATGAATAATAAAAATAAGTTTGATTTAGGAAAGTCATTATTATTTGAATATCAAAATAATAAAAAATTTAAAGATATTTGGGATAGTTTAGAGTTAAAGAAAAAATCTGATACCCAAAAAACAAAAGGAGAGTAATTATGGAATTAGTAAAAATTCAAGCATATAAATATCAAGAGTTAGATGATAAAGCAAAAGAAAATTATATTCATACAATGTGGGATATGCCATTTTACTATGAAATGGAAGATGAACATGGGAATAGCATAATGAAATATGAATATTTTGGAGATTGGAAGTTATCAGAACAAATAGATTTTTGTGAGTGTAATGAATATTTATTTGATAAATATGGTAACCCAATACATCATTTAATAGAAAAAGGAGAGTAATTATGAAATATACAATAGAATTAGAGCCTAGATTTGATGAATTATCAGATGAATCTATGTTAAAAGTAACATCATTAATAAATGCACTAGCTAGTCATAGATTTTATTGTAATGTAGAGGAAAAAACTAATAAAGACATAGAAAAAATCATAGATAAAATTCATGGTGTTTATTCTAAAAACTATACAGGAGAGTAATTATGCAATTTAATACAGATTTATTAGATGAGTATGCAGAGAATGAGGGATATGAAGATTGGGAGATTGTTCCTCAAAATGATGAATCGCCATACTTTGGTGATTTGATAATTAGATTTATTAAATAAGGAGAGTAGAGATGAAAAATAAAAAAGTATCATTCCATAACAATCATCTTATATACATCAATCAAGATGTGATAGAGGTATTGCAAAAAAGAACATGGCAAAGAAAATGTAAAGACTTCTTGACAATGCTAACTTTGCCATTTATATTGACAGTGTTGTTTGTTTTTATGGCATATTGTGTATATATGTTAAAATACTTATAGGAGAGTAAACATGAGTGTAATAAACCAAATACAAAAAGCATTTAATAGAGTAGATGAAAAAATATACAAAAAATATCGTGATTTATTAAAAAATCATGATTGGTATAGTGAATACTCTGATGACCATAGGAGGTGGGAACAGGCATCAGTAGAATATACAGAAATTATGTGTATTGCTCAAAATATGGATAGAGATTATAAAATATTTAATGAGTATGCACCTGATGAATACAAAAAGGAGAGTAAACATGATAATTAAACCAACGGCAGAAGATTGTGTTAGAGTTACAATCGGAAATTGGGAGGTATGGATAGATGATAGCACAGGAGAAAAAATCATTAGCCAATACTTTTTAGATGATAAAGATGTAAAGGAGAGAAAGTGATTATAGACATCATTGTGGGTATTATTATTTATATTATTTTAGCAGACTAAAGGAGAAAAATATGCAAGACATAACACTAACAGGCATTATGCCGTATTTTGATAATTCACAATCAAAACTAGCAACAACATTAGGGGTATCAAGACAAGCCGTCAATGTATGGTTTAAAAACGATAAGATACCTTTATTAAGGGCTTATCAGATTAAAGACATCATTCAAGACATGGAAAAGGAAACCGTGAGTGAATGAGTTAAGCACAGGTGAAATTATAGCCGAACTAACCATTGACAGTGATAAGATTGATGAACTAACAGGTGAGTTAGAACAAAAATTCTCTATCATAACCACAGATGATATACGCAAGGATATTCATAGTTGGTATCGTGGTGGTATCAAAAAAGGTAATGGGCTAGGGTTTCATCATACTAATGAGGGGTTTCTCATAAGACCACATGAAATTACAGTGGTATCAGGCACAAATGGTTCAGGCAAGACCATGTGGTTATCACAGGTAGTGTTAAAGCAATTACAAAGTGGCACAAAGTGCATTATAGCCAGTTTAGAAATGCACCCTATATACACTTGTAGCCGAATGATGACACAGTTAGAAGGTCATGCAGATGTTACAGATGACTGTATTAATAACTTTGTGGATATAATGAAAAATAAACTATATATCTACAATCAAGCCAATGTAACTAAAACAAGAACCATCTACGCTATGATTGAATATGCCTACAATATTTTAGGATGTAAAATTATAGTGATAGATAGTTTGATGAAGATGAATGATATTGCAGAGGATAATTATGATGCACAGAAGAAGTTTGTAGACCAATTAACTTCAATGTGCCGTAAATACCCTATTCATATCTTTCTAGTGGCTCATACAAAAAAAATGCGTGATGTGTATGAACACCCATCTAAAAATGATGTGCATGGCAGTAACCACATTGTCAATCTTGCAGACAATCTGTTGACTGTATGGAGAAATAAAATGAAAGAAAAACAAATGGAGGATGATAAACTATCAGATGAGCAAATAAGAAATATCCCTGATGCTAAAGTCTTTGTGCAAAAACAAAGAAACTACATAGGGGAAAACGGAGAGCCTACTTTTAACTTTTATTATGACCGAAAGGGCATGAGATATAGGGATAGACCATGACAATAAACGAACTAATCAAGCAATTAAAAGAAACATTTGGAAATGATATACAATACAGAGCCGTATCCAAAGACGGAAAAGTCTTTAAAACTCAAGGGTTTGATGATACGAAAAATAGTGTTGACAATCGTTTCAAAGTGTAATATATTGTAAATACATATTAACAAGGAGAGTAAATATGAGTAAAATTAAAGAGCAGTATGAATATCTACAATGGCAAATACAAGCCATGCAGAATGATTTACAAGAACTAGGTCAGCGTATGGATGACAGACAGCAGATGATGACCGATGAGCAACAACAACAGGAGAGTAATGATGGCAGATAAAAGTAAGTTTCAAGAATTAAGAGTATTAGATGTTTCTAAATACATAGAAAAGAAAGGTCAGTTTAGTTATTTGGCTTGGGCACACGCTGTAGACATATTGCTACAACATGACCCTCTGGCAACATGGGAATACCATGAGCCACAAATCTTTAATGACAGTATGATGGTCACTTGCACAGTCCATGCGTTTGGTAAAAGTATGACCATGCAGTTACCTGTGATGAACTATAAAAATCAAGCCATCAAGAATCCTGATGCGATGCAAGTTAATACAGCTATGCAAAGATGTTTGGCAAAAGCAATAGCTCTACATGGAATAGGGTTATATATCTTTCAGGGTGAAGATTTAGCAGATTTAGACCCATTAGATTTAATTAAGAATGTATATGAAACTCAAGGCATTGATGGGGCTAGAGCCGTCTACAATAAGATGGATAATGAAGCTAGAAAGAAATGTCAGCCATTTTTGGAGGAGATAAGAAATAACAATAAGGAGAGTCAAGATGGAACAACGCACTGAAGAATGGCATCAGGCTAGGTTAGGTAAGGTCACAGCATCTAATTTATCCAATGTAACAGCATCAACAAGGTCAGGCGAATCTGCCTATCGTAGAAACTATAGATTAAGATTAATAACAGAACGATTAACAGGTCAGCCAACAGAATTTATAATAAATCAAGCTATGCAACATGGTATTGATACAGAAGATGAGGCAAGAGACTTTTATGTATTTAAATACAATGATGTAGAAGAAGTGGGCTTTATAGACCACCCTACGATAGACATGGCTGGTGCTAGTCCAGATGGATTAGTTGGTGATGATGGCTTAATTGAAATAAAATGCAGACAGCCACATAACCATACAGAAACATTAATCTCTAATCAAATACCAAGCAATTACAAGTTGCAGATGTTTTGGCAAATGGCTTGTACTGGTAGAAGGTGGTGTGATTATGTATCGTATTGTCCGTCATTCCCTGAAGAACTAAAAATGGTAGTTATTAGATTGGAATGGAATGATGAGCAAATCAAATTACTTGAAGAAGAAGTAATAAAGTTCTTAACGGAGGTTGAGGACACCATTAAATTTATTAAGGAGAACAATAATGGCTAAAAAGTTGTATGATATATCAGTAGTAAACGGTAGCTATACCGATGTAGAAGGTAACAAGAAGAACAGATACACTAATATTGGTGTTATCATGGAAACAGATGATGGTAATTCTTTTGCATTGATTGACAGAAGTGCAAACCTAGCAGGATTTCCATATGATGAAAGCAAAGGTAACTCTATTGTTGCATCATTGTTTAAACCTAATACAGATGGTCAGAAACAAGCACCAAAACGAAATGTTGAATCTGTATCAGAGATGACAGATGACATCCCGTTCTAATTGGGTTTCTAGGGCGATACCTGTTGCTAATTTAAGGTATTTACCTAAACACGCAGTAAAAGTAGGTGGAATTAGGGGTAAAAAAGGATTTGTGACGGTTAGGCTGTGTGCAGACTGGATAAAAAGAGCAGATTCTAAATATAAGGTATTATTTAGGGGGATGTAACTCCCCCTATTTAGTATGAATTACTTGTTGCAAACATACATTGTAACTTCAAAGCCGAAACGCATTTCTGTTGCTGATGGTTTTGTCCACATAATGTTGCCCCTTTCTAATGAATTTGTAATCATTGATTACATGATGTAATTATACTCTCTATATAAATAGAGTATAACAATGGAGAATTATTTTATGCTAAAGAAAATACTTAAATATATTGTTCTTTTCATAATGTTATTTCTTATATTAGGGATATATATACATTATGATTTAATTAAAGAACAGCCTAGACCTGAATTTATTTGTTATAAAGGTAAGTTATTAAAAGCATTGGAAATTGACGATATTTATGTTAAGGTTGTGGGTACTCAATGTGAGTTATTTGAAGATTTAATTATTGTAGACAAGGAGGTAGTGAAGTGAGCGATGCAATTAATCCTGACCACTATAAAATTGGAGGGATAGAAACATTTGATGTCATTAAAGCAAAGTCAACAACAGAAGAGTTAATTGGCTATTGCAAAGGTAACAATAGGAAGTATTTAGATAGACGAGGGCATAAGCAATCTGTGAATCTATCTGAAATAGAAAAACTTAAAAATAGAATAGAAGAGTGTGATAAACAAGCATGGTATTTAGAAAAAGAGAAACAAATCTATACCGAACAACTTGCTAAACTATCTTCTCCTAAATTAATGCCTGATGAGTGGATAGAAGACCCACTGCATGACGAAAATTAAATTGGGAGGGCAGGTATGCCACAAATGTAAACAGCCTGCAAACACTTATGACAAGAAACAATGGTGGTGTGGAAGAGACTTGTCAGCACATGGGATATGTAAGAATGATAACAAGAAGAATAGCGATAGAGGGTGAATGGTTCACTGTTCAGTTTTTTAAAGAGGAGGATGGAAGCATTAGAGTTGAAGTAGAGCATGAGATTAGGGGAAAATACTATAAAATGTATCCTGATAACAAAATAATCCTAGACACAGAGCAGTCAATAGATTAGAATAAGGATAATATAAATGAGAAGTATTTTAGCTGCCTCCAAATCGCATTGCCTACAATGCGTTTACTCTCCAAACGGCTAGGATGCTTCTCTTTTTTTATGTTTGAATATGTATTAGTTGTATATATTACAATGAAACAACCAGAATATATTGGACATTTTGTAGATTGTGCAACAGCCAATGAGTATGCTATGAAGCATTATCCAAAGGCAGAATATACAAGTTGTCTACACGAAGACTATATTAATTTACCATTTGGGTTGATTAAAAAGGAGATTAAATAATGGGTAAGGGTTCATCAGCCAGACCAATCCCCAATCGTAAACAGTTTGAGGATAATTGGGACAAGATATTTGGAAAGAAAGAAACCAGCAAACCTAAACATACCGACAAGAAAAAGACTGACTGATTTAGGTTATCTTGTTGAGAATGTAGAGAAGTATAATACATTCAGTCGCCAGAAGAATGACTTATGGGGGTTTATAGACTTCTTGGCTATTAGAAGAGATGAAGTGTTAGCAATACAGGTCACCTCTAAAGCTAATATGTCTAGTAGACGAAAAAAAATTGCAGAGCATGAAAATGTAGGGAAAGTGCGTGAAGCTGGAATACGCATTGAGTTATGGGGATTTTATAAGGAGGGTAGAAAATGGGAAGTGAAGATAGAAGACTTGTCGTAAAATCAAGATATGACTTTGCTGATTATAGATACACACTAAAAGGCAAAGAGTATAAAAGAAATCAAGCCATTAATATGATACTGGATGTGCTTGATGTGAAAGCAATGACCATTAATGAGTTGTCTGAAATGTTTAAAATAGATGGTCAGCCTATGCTTAATCTGATAAAGGTTATGAGAGAGAATAACTTAATCACCAATACAAAATTAAGAAGAAATGGTCATTACTTATTTAAGTCTCGTGATGACTGTTTATTAGCTAAAGTCATGTATCCTGTAGACAAGGTTGAGCAATCATTTACTGTAAAAAGCTCAAAGAAAAGAATGGTAGATGAAGGAACTTCTAAAAGCGAAATGAGCTCTAAATACAATATTTCTTATGGTAATTCTTATTATAATAGTGTGTATTGGGGTGAGTAATGGAGATGGATAGATTATTAGAGTTGTTGGATAAGTGGAAACGATACATGAACTCTGACAATCATAAGCTAGGTTATCCTAGTAAGTCTCTAGGAATGTCTAGTGGAGGTGAATCTAGTTATGATGCGTTTGATGAGATGTATGAAGATGTAGAAGATACCAATGTAAGAACAGTTGATGCTGTGATTCATAGTCTCCCTAAAGACCAAAAAGAAGCCATTTATGCTCGTTATCTTAATACTAAAAAGCCACAGTTGTATGAATACAAACTACAAATAGCTATAGATAATCTACTCACCATTGTAGGTAGGAGGGTAGGAGCATAATTAACATACCTATATCAGATGAAGTAGCAAGATATAGTTATGATATTGTTAAGCGTTACAGTCTGGGTAATCGTGGTTATGCAGATGGAGGGTTCAAAGAACAAAGAATTGGAGTTGTAGGTCAATACATGATATGTAATATACTAAACTTACACAGTGACTTTAGTGGTGGGTTTGATAACGGAATAGATTTTTTATTAAATGGTAAGACTTATGATGTTAAGACAATGGGGAGAACATCGTATCCTAAAGACTATTATGTAAATAATCTAATAGGTATGCAGGCAAAGTATGAAGTGGATAGGTATGTATTTTGCAGTCTACATAAAATAGACAAAGTATTGACTATATGTGGATGGATAGATAAAGATGAGTTTATTGATAAAGCAAAGTTCTTTGGCACAGGTCAAGAAAGAACTAGGTCAGATGGTAGTAAGTTAATTACTAAATGTGATTTGTATGAACTAGAGAATAAGTATCTAGTGCAATCTAATACTATAGATGAGTTTAAGTCCCAACTACTGCTTCCAGATTAAATTTAACCAGTATTTTAACTGTTCTACCCTCTCTTCATCTGTTAGCTTATCTAACCACTCCTGTCGCTTCCATAGAGGCTTTTTAGAGAGGTTTAATGCTTCACAGTATCTTTGGTATTCTTTGCTGTAATTATCTGTTTGTGAGCCGTCTGGCAGTGTTATATCACGCTTGTTTTTAATCATCTAACTCTGGAATGTCTGCATAGATAGAATCTATTACTATTTCGATAGACGAGCCGTCAGACAAGAAGATAGTCATAGTGTCTTCACCATAAGTAATGGCAACTTCCTCTATAATCTTACCTGTCATAACCTCTGCTATTCTATCAATATCCATAATTCTCCCTAAATGCTGATGGCGGATTGTAACTTTTTCATCTGTGGAATCTTTTTGTTGCTCCTCGACCATTTTCCGCAAGAGTTGCAACGAAGTCTCTGATAAACGGTATTTGTATTGCAAGCAAAACCTCTTTTCTGTAAACTGCTACTACCACAGTTAGGACATACAACACCCTCTGTGAACCCATTGTGGTTTGGATGGTTTCTAATCCAAGACAACATCTTTTCATAGACCTTTTCCAACAATACAACATCTTGGATATTATACTTCTTCATCATATCCCAAGCCTGCTTATCTTTATTCATGCACCGTATCCACAGTTCATGACCAATATGTTTTACTTTTTCACCAAGACCTAATGCTTGAGCAACATAGTCAAGTTTATTACTAGGAAATTTAAACTTACTACGGCTAGTTCTTAATAGGTCTATCTCTCTGTAAGGTGATGGTGGAGTTAGTCCTAATAGTAGAAACTCTTTATTGAGAGTGGGTATATCAAACTTTGTGCCATTGTAATGAATGACGGCATCAGCTTCATCTAATAGTTTGTAGATTTCTTTGACCATCTTCTTATGAGATGTTTCCATCATAGAGCTAAAGTAAACATCTTTTTGACCAAGCCATTTAGCAGCCCAACACATGACATAGCTAGACTCCATCAGTTGATTCAAACTAACATTCTGATTGTATAAACCCCAAACATGGGCGGTATTAGGTGATGTTTCTATATCAAGAAGTAATATCTTCAAAGGGTCGTGTCCCTTTCTTATCAATGATGAGTGCCTGCTTACGAGGCTCTGTAGGATGAAATGATAAATGCACCCACTTATCAAATTCAAGGATGACTTGGTCGTAATTAATGTTAGCTAATATTATAGCTTCAACAATGCTATGGGGATTACCAAAGCTAGGACTGATAAAGTCAACCGCCAAGCCTTTGATGTGGCTAGAAGTTCGCTTGCTTCCCAAATAATCATTAAGAAGCACACCCCTGTACCCAGAGCTAATAAGCATAGGAGCGTTAAGTACATCTCGGACATATTCTAATTCTTTCGCTAAAAATGTTAAATTATCAATGACTTCAACTGTAGGGGTATTATCAATACCTAACCTAACAGCCGTATCTGAATGTGTTAATTCTTCTAAACTAAAATGCGGTGACAACTTCATTTAGTCAACCCTTTTGTTTTCTCAAATGTGCGTAGTCCACCCAAGCCTAACATACCCATTAATACAGTCATTAAAGAACCCATATCAAATTCAGGTAAGGCAGGTAATACAACATTAAACCACGCTGCTACGAATATTATAACAGGAGATAGTACAAAATGCCAAGCTAAAGCTATTCCGCATACCCAGCCTATAAAAGGTCTCCAGCCAGCAACTAAAGGAGAACGATGAGATGCCTCTGCTTTGTTGACCTCTATCTGTCCTTTAGCTAACTCTTGTGCGTGTTTTTCTGACATCGTAGCAATCTCATGTGCTAACTGATTCTTCTGGTCTTTATCTTCTATAAACTTATCTAACAAACCTGCAACTGGTCCAATTAATGCTGTCCACACCATACTATCTCCTATATTTCGTTTTCATCAAAGCCAAATTCATCAGCTATTTTTTTTCTTAATTGCTCAAAATTTTTATCATGTCGTAAATAAGATTTACCATAATAATGATTAGCCATATGTATTATTTCATGCACCATAGACTTAATGAGGCTAGTCAAGAATCTATGTCGTTCAGGACAAACACCTATGGTATCTGGGTCTGGTGTATAGGTTGCCATGACCTTATCTGATACAGGCAGTAGTTCAAACTCAACCTCGTCTGCAGGAGGAAGACCTAGTTCTCTTAAAACACTTGTAGCAATTAACATAGAGTAAACTGCTTTAACTGTTTTAATATCTATTTTCATCTTCTGTCTAAAGGATTAGTCACTGACCTTTTAATTATATCAAGTTTATCTTCTACAGAACGAATCATAGTTTCTACTTCTGATTTGGTTGCTGCTGTTGATGCCTTGAGTTCTCTTTGTGTTGATAGAGCAACTGCATTGCTTTCTTTTGCAAGCACATACGCATCAGCAACTTTTTCTTGTAACCTAACATTTGTATCTAGCCCCTCTAATTGTCGTTCCTTGATGGCTGATACTTGCAGTTTTAACTCTTTAATATTATCTTCTATTATTGTGAACTTACTGGTAGCTTCTATAGTCTTTAACATTTTATTGTAAAATGTCACCCCTGCGTAGCCGCTCCCAAGTATTATCGGAAAGAGAATAATAATAATCTTCGACATCGTTCCTTTTGAGAAGGTCAAGTTGAAACTTTCTGGTATCTGCATTAATTGGGAACTCCTGTGTTATACTGAACATATCAGTTAATGGTGGTTGGTAAAATTCCAACGGTTTATTTAATATTTCTAATGAAAGGACTAATCCAAAGCCATGAACAATCTCTTTGCGATTATCAACGACATTGTCTACATTGTCTTTAGACTCTTCTTTGTCCCTATCTTGTTTGTTTTCTTTTACTTCTTTGGTGCTATCAGTCTCGCTGCTAGTGCTTGTCTCGACTTTATCACTCGTATCGCTGATTTCTTCTTGGATGACTGATTCTATTGTAGGTTCAGCAGGATTACTCGTCTGCGGTACATCTATTGTCGGTGCAATTACAGACTCTATGGGCATGGGAGACACAGGGTTTGTAGGAGATGTCACTGATATTGGACTTACTGGGTCTGTAGTACTTTGAGTGCATGTATTCTGCG
>Ga0208547_1000196_pt1 | contig 32708 bp, 34 predicted proteins | sample DEB08_DNA_5_FD_185501 | JGI IMG/M metagenome (GOLD analysis project Ga0208547, IMG submission 185501) | Aqueous microbial communities from the Delaware River and Bay under freshwater to marine salinity gradient to study organic matter... | ecosystem: Environmental > Aquatic > Marine > Coastal ...
GTAATTGATGCCATGATCGGTCAAGATTCAGTTAACACTGCCGAGCAATTTTTGAGCAAAGTTGGTTTCGATGGAATTGTGTTAACCAAGCTGGATGGCGATGCTCGCGGTGGCGCAGCTTTATCTTTAGTCGAAACTACAAATCTGCCTATTTTGTACGCCTCTACTGGCGAGAAACTAGATGATTTTGATCTGTTTCACCCAGATCGTTTGGCAAATCGAATTTTAGATATGGGCGATGTGTTATCGCTCATCGAACAAGCTGAAAGAGTTTTTGATACCAGCCAACAAGAACGTTTTGCACAAAAAATATCAAGTGGTGAGGAATTTACTTTAGAAGACTTTTTAGAGCAATTACAGGGCCTTAAAAACATGGGCTCACTTTCAAAAATGCTAACTATGATGCCTGGAATGGCTCAAGCAAAAAAACAAATTGAAGCCATCGACGACAAAGAGTTAATTAGAATTGAAGCAATCATTCAGTCAATGAAGCCGGAAGAACGCAAAAATCCTAAATTACTTGATGGCAATCGCAGGGCAAAAATCGCGCAAGGAGCCGGTGTGCAAGTGAGTGAAGTAAATAGTTTGATCAAAAGGTTTAGCGAAGCACAAAAAATGATGAAACGAGCTCAAACTACTGGAAGTATTCCAGGAGTTCCTACTGCTAATTTCAACAAACAAAAACAAAAGCAAAAGCCCAAGAAAGGCGCAAGACGCAGTGGAAATCCCGCCAAAAGAGCTTTAGAAGAAAAGGGGCTTACAGTTCCTACCGAAGAGTATGGATCTGCCTTTAAGCTTTAACTTAAATTAATTTCAATTCGATTTGCTTTATGGTTGGCAAATACTTCCAAATCCATTTCAAGGGCTCGCAAGTAGCGTTGCAAAGTGGAGAGCTGAAGATCTTCTCCATTTTCGATGGCAGATACACGTCTTTGCGACACTCCCATTTTTTCGGCTACCTCAGTTTGAGTTAAACGAGCCCGCAGCCGTAATGCTTCCAGATTTAAAAACACTATAGAATAATATCATTCTATAGAATGGGTCTTATCGAAGACTCGAAGCCAGCGCTCTGAGAGACTTAGCCTTCTCGAAAATTTATAACAAAGGAACAAAGTGGCTGTAAGAATTAAATTAAAGCGTCTCGGCAAAATCCGTACTCCTATGTACCGAATTGTGATTGCTGATCAAAGAGCTGCCAGAAACAGCCGTTCCATTGAAGAAGTTGGCGTCTACCAGCCAAAAGAAAATCCATCAGTTATTGAAGTGAATTCGGAACGTGTTCAGTATTGGCTCAGCGTAGGAGCACAACCAACTGATCCAGTTAAAGCCATTTTGAAGCTAACTGGAGATTGGCAAAAATACACAGGCGAAGGCGACACCTCAAACAAAGTTCAAGTTGCTCCACCAAAAGTTGACCGAAAAGCAGTTTATGACGCTGCAGTTAAAGACGCTTTTAAGGTAAAAGAAGAAGAAGCGAAGAATCCTCCTAAGCCAAAAGAAACACCAAAGGTAGAAGAACCTAAAGCTGAAGAGCCAGCAACCGAAGAAGTAGCTGCTGAAGCACCTGTAGCCGAAGAAGTAAAGACTGAAGAAACTACTCAGGAAACCCAAGAGGAACCTAAGGCAGAAGAAGCACCAGCGGCTGAAGAAAACTCTGCTGAAGTAAGCGCAGCTGAAGAAACCAAAGAGGCTTAAAAAATGATTGAGGACGCACTTGAGCACCTTGTTAAAGGAATCGTAGATCACCCAGATGATGTAGAAGTTGCTCCTCGCACCACTAAGCGTGGAGTCACGCTTGAGGTTGGAGTTAACGGCGAAGATTTAGGCCGAGTTATTGGACGCAATGGCCGTACCGCCACAGCAATACGAACTGTGGTTAATGCATTGCAACCAGGCCGCCCTACTCGCATTGACTTTGTGGACATCGACGGCGAATAAAAATGCAAGTAGTAGTTGGCCGAATTGGTCGACCACACGGCGTTAAAGGCGAAATAAACGTTGAAGTCTTGACTGATAATCCTGAACAAAGATTTCAGCCACAGTCAAAACTTAAACTACAAAATTCTGAAAAAACATTAACAATTAAGTCAATAAAGTTAACTCAAAAAAAACTATTGGTGTTTTTTGAAGAAATTCAAGACAGAAATCAAGCAGATGAATATAAAGGTCGATACTTAACTTTAGATCTTGACGAGTCGGAAATCCCAACTGAAGGTGACGAATTTTATGATCAGCAATTGATCGGTCTCAAGGCATTTGATCAAAATCAGGTAAATCTTGGCGAAATAATCGATGTAATTCATGGCGCAGCTCAAGATTTGTTAGTTATAAAAACACCTGAAAATAAACAAGTATTAGTGCCCTTTGTCGATGAAATCGTGCCTGAAGTAAATGTTTTAGAAAAAACTCTACTCATAACACCACCTAAGGGACTCTTCGACGATCAAGCGATTGAGGCAAAATGAGAATTGATTTTATTTCAATCTTTCCGAGCTTTTTTGATTGCTTGAATTTGTCTTTGATTGGCAAAGCTAGAGAAAAAAATATTTTAGATATTGGAGTTCACGATTTACGAGATTTCACTCACGATAAACATAAAACTGTTGACGATTCCCCTTACGGAGGTGGCCCAGGAATGGTGATGTCACCAGTACCGTGGGGTGAAGCTATCGATTCAATTCTTGGAAATGCAACTCAAGCCACTTTGATCATTCCTACTCCCTCTGGCGAACCCTTCACGCAAATAACCGCAAATCAGCTTTCTATGGAAGATCACTTAATTTTTGCTTGTGGTCGCTACGAGGGCATTGATGCCAGAGTTGCCGAGCATTACAAACAACATCAAAAAATTAAAGCAGTCAAAGAAATTTCATTGGGAAATTACGTGTTAAATGGCGGCGAAGTTGCCAGTATTGCCATCATTGAGGCAGTAACTCGACTAATCGATGGTGTTATAGGGAACGAAGAGTCGTTTCTTGATGATTCTTTTGCCCCGGGCTTAATGGAAGATCGCACGGAAGGCCCCGTCTTTACCCGCCCTCCAGTTTGGCGGGAGCTATCCGTCCCAGATGTTCTACTTTCTGGAGATCATCAAAAAATTGCCCAATGGCGCTCAACAATGACAAAAAAGTCCTCAAGCTGATATCCCAAAATTAAGCCGGATTCTTTAACTGGCAGAATAAGGGGACTTTCCGAGGATTCGATCGCCCTGCCACAGGGGGGCAAAGAATGAAAATCTCGGCCACGAAAAAAAGATTCAATGGACCTGGGGCATGTTGAGTCAGGAGTAAAAATGAAACGCTTAGACGCGCTTGATGCCGCATCAATTAAGAAAAATCTTCCAAAACTTAGATCTGGTGACACAGTAAAAGTTCACGTAAAAGTTGTTGAAGGATCACGCTCTCGTATCCAGATCTTCCAGGGAGTCGTAACCCGCATCCAGGGTAGTGGAATCGGCGAAACCTTCACAGTTCGAAAAGTTAGTTTCGGTACCGGCGTTGAAAGAACTTTTCCATTGCATTCACCAATTATTGAAAAGATCGAATTAATCTCCATGGGCGACGTAAGTCGTGCCAAGCTCTATTATTTGCGAGATTTGACTGGAAAAGCTGCCAAGATCAAAGAGCGTCGCGGTGACTTAAGTTCAGCAATTGTCAGCGATGAAGACATTGAAGTTGAAACTTCACAAGCAGTTGAAGAATCTGCTGCTAGCGAAGAAGCTCCGGTCGAGGAAGCTGTAACTGAAGAGGCTCCTGCGGTGGCAGAAGAAGCAGCAGCTCAAGAAGACGTAGCTCAAGAAGAAGCTACTTCAGAAGAAGTGGCCGAACCAGCACCTGCCGAAGAAGTTGTTGCTGAAGAAAATAAAGAGAGCAACTAGTTAGCATCTTGCGAGCTATTTGGTCGTTCGTCAAAGAAATTGTAATTGTCTTAACGATCGCCCTGATTTTATCTTCGATAGTCAGGGCTTTCTTTTTTCAAGCATTTTACGTGCCAAGTGCTTCTATGGAAGATACGTTGCAATTACAAGATCGAATTATTGCTTCCAAATTTTCTAAGATCTATTCACCCGTGGATCGTGGAGATGTAATTGTTTTCAGGGATCCAGGAGGCTGGTTACCTGATTCTCAAGGAAGCAGCAATCCGGTAGTTCGTGCCTTGATTTTTGTAGGTCTCTTGCCGAGTGACGAAGGAAAAGACTTAGTGAAAAGAGTAATTGCCAAGGGAGGCGATGAAGTAATTTGCTGTGATGATGCCGGTCGAATTATTGTCAACGGAGTTCCATTAGAAGAAGACTATTTAAAATCAGGTGTGAGTAGCGACCAAGTTGAATTTGAGATAACTGTTCCAGAAGGTCGACTCTTCATGCTCGGAGATAATCGCCCCAATTCTCGTGACTCCAGATATCATCTGCAGACCGCCTATGGAACTATTCCTGAAAGCCACGTAGTTGGAAAGGTCAATTATCGAATTTGGCCATTTGATCGATTTGCCAAATTAAATACACCTGAGATATTTAGTCAAATTCCTGACAATAATTAGTTAGATGGCACCTTCGCTCACATTAGAGAAAGACTTTTTCTCACAAGGCATAAAGTCTCTCGCTGGGATTGATGAAGTCGGTAGAGGTTGCATCGCGGGTCCGGTCTCAATTGGAATTGCGGTTATTTCAAGCGAAGTAGGCAACATCCCCAAGGGTCTAAACGACAGTAAATTATTAAGCCCGAGCAAGCGAGAAGGCCTAATACCAGAAATCAAAACTTGGACTTCAGATTTTGCAGTGGGGCATAGCTCTAACAAAGAAATAGATAAACACGGATTACCGAACGCACTAAAACTTGCAGCTGCCAGAGCCTTGGCGGCATTAAGCAATATCCCTGAATTAATTATTTTGGACGGCAAGCATAACTGGCTAAAAACAAATCCAAATGAATTATTTTTAGAGGCAAAAGTTGCCATAGAACTAGGAGAATTCGCTCGCTTAATTGAACAAATCAAAGTTGTTACCAAGACCAAAGCGGATCAAGCCTGCGCATCGGTAGCTGCTGCAAGTGTGCTGGCAAAAGTAGAGCGTGACGGCCTGTTAGATGAATTAGCTAAAAAAGTGCCAAACTATGCGTGGCAAAAAAATAAAGGTTACGCCTCTCCAGCGCACCTGGAGGCAATAAAGCTGCACGGCCCAAGTGATTATCACCGAATAAGTTGGAAGCCATTTATTTAAATAAATCCATGGGATTAATTTTTAAAAAATCACTTTTCTCAAAACCAAACCCAGGGTCTATTAACTTAAAAAGTCCTTTATTTTTATCGTGATCGTAATGATCTGTTATTTTAGAAAATTTTGCGGCTAAAAAATTAAAAAATAGTGCTCTTGGCAAGGCGGGTTATCCACATATTTTTGTTTATAGAGAAGCTATATCCACAGATTTTGCTGGGGTCTAGTTATTAGTTAACTAAATCTTCATTATTGACTGTATGAAGAATCGATCCAAACTATTAGGTGATTGGGGCGAGAAGGTCGCTCAAGAACATTTGAAAAACGATGGTTACGAAATATTGACCTCGAATTGGCGCTGTTCTATAGGCGAATTAGATGTTGTGGCAAAAGATGGCGAGACGATTGTCGCCTGTGAAGTCAAAACTAGAACTTCAGCCAAATTTGGGACACCTCTCGAGGCTATTGGTAAAGATAAAGCCAAGCGACTTAAGCAATTACTTTATGCCTATTTATTAGCTAACTCTATGAAGGCAAAGTCAGTTCGAATCGACATTGTTGGGGTAACTGGAATTCCAGATAGCGATCCCACGATCGACCATTTGAAAGGAATTGAATTTTGAAACATGCAATTGTTAAATCAGTGGTAGTTGTTGGAGTGACTGGTCATTTAATAGATGTTGAAGTTGATATCGGCGAGGGTTTGCCAGGTTTTTCGATTGTGGGATTGGCAGATACGCAAGTTGCAGAATCGAGAGATCGCGTGAAAGCTTCTATTCGAAATAGCAATCTGGTTTGGCCAAATAGAAAAGTCACTGTCTCGCTCTCCCCAGCGGGTTTACCAAAAACAGGAGCCGGTATTGATTTAGCAATTGCAGTTGCTGTTTTAACGGCGACTGAGCAAATCAAACCTGAAAACATAAAAGACTTTGCAGTTTTAGGGGAGTTGGGATTAGATGGCGCGGTTAAGCCAGTTAAAGGAGCGCTACCCGCAGCAATTGCCGCAAGTAAAACTGTAGGTAATTTTTTAACGGCAACAGATTGCGCTGCTCAATGCACCTTAGTTGATAACCTAAAAGTTTTTGCGGTTTCAAGCTTGAAAGAGTTGATTGCCATAATTTCCAAAGCTAAAGCACCGAGAGATATCAGAGTCAAGTCTCAAGCAAAAATTAAACAAGGTAGCGACATGAGTGAGGTTGCAGGTCATGCGCTTGCTAAATGGGGATTGGAATGCGCGGCAGCGGGAGGGCACCACGTAGCCATGATTGGCCCTCCAGGAGTTGGTAAAACACTTTTAGCAGAACGCTTTACAGGGATTTTGCCGCCACTAAGTAAATCCGAGGCGTTGCAGGTTAGTGCTATTAGATCTAGTGCCGGGATTTTGGATGACGAATATGCACTTGATTTAACTCCACCTTTTGTGGCTCCCCATCACACTGCCACACATGTAGCAGTTATTGGCGGGGGATTTAAAGCAGCTGCCACAGTCGGCTTAGTAACACAAGCGCATTTGGGAGTTTTGTTTTTAGATGAAGCACCAGAATTCCCTCGAAACGTTTTGGAGTCATTAAGGCAACCTTTGGAATCAGGGCGCGTAGTTATCGCCCGAGCAAACTTTGTTTCTCAAATGCCCGCAAGATTTCAATTATTAATTGCAGCGAATTTGTGCCCATGCGGCCCAAGTGTCGGGCAAAAATGTAATTGCACCATGCAAAGCAAAATTCGTTACCTAAATAAACTATCTGGCCCTTTTATGGATCGAGTTGATATCAGATTAAGGCTTTATGTTCCAACTCAAGCAGAGCTGGCAGTCGAAGTTAATCAAAATGAATCATCTGAACAAATCGCCCAGCGCGTATTGCTAGCGCGCGAACGCATGATTCAAAGATTTAAAAATGAAGACTTCAAGCTGAACGCTCATATGACTCCGAAATCTCTACGAACTACTTATCGACTAAAAGACGCTGGAGATGTATTGCAAGATTCTTTAAGAAGAGGCCTTATTTCTATTCGGGGAGTTGATCGGGTAGCTCGATTGGCTTGGACAGTTAGTGACCTTAGAGGTCAAGATCGACCTAGAAAGGAAGATGTTTTAGCAGCGCTCTCACTTCGAGATGCAGAAGGAAAGTGGGCAGCGTGAAAATTGATGAAATAAAAAAACTGAGCGAAGCTGATTCAAGACTAATTTTGAGTTGGATTAGCGATCACTTGGATCTTCATTTAGCAAGAAATATCCAATCTCGCGGAGCTAAGGTTGCTTTGGAAACAATCACTCTCAACGCAGCCGCTAGACCAAGCGAAAGAAGGCGAATTTCGCGGCTAAAACAAATCAATTCCATTGATGAAATTCGTGAGCAATTAGCGGTTAAAGCAATTGAATACCTAACTCCAGAAAGTGAGTTTTGGCCAGAGCAATTAAGTGATCTTGACTTGGCGACCCCCATTGGATTATTCGTGAAAGGTGAAAAGTTAACGCTCAAAGATCAGTCAGTGGCCATTGTGGGAACAAGAAACGCCACTTCTTATGGTGCGCGAATCACTCAAGATTTGGCTTTTGAACTAGCGAACTTTGGCTACACAATTGTCTCTGGAGGCGCTTTTGGAATTGATGTAATCGCTCACCACAGCACACTTTTAGCAAAAGGTACAACAATTTGTGTTCAAGCAAACGGTTTAGATAATTTTTATCCAAAAGCAAATCAAGAATTAATAAATCGAATTGTTAACAACGGCGCAGTAGTTAGCGAATACCCGCCAGGTCGACCTCCAGGTAAATCTCAATTTTTAGAAAGAAATCGGATAATCGCTGCACTGTCGGGTGGGGTGGTAGTAGTTGAAGCTCCTAAGATTTCTGGTTCACTTTCAACAGCAAATCACGCAAGCAAGATTTCACGAATGGTTATGGCATTCCCAGGTGAAGTAACCAGCGATAATTCAACTGGCACAAATGAATTAATTAAAACCAAGCAAGCTGAAATAATTACAAATCACCTAGATGTAATCGAATTACTGTCTCCACTTGGGCAGCTCCCTCCGGAACAAATAGAAATTTCGAAGCTCTCCACCTATGACCGACTAAGTGATAACGCAAAGTTGGTTTTTGAAACCCTTCCTTTAAGAGGTGGCTTTCAAATTCAGGAATTAGTTACTAGATCAGGGCTAGATCAGGTTGAAGTTATCTCAGCTTTGAGTGAGTTAGAAATATTCTCAGCAGCAAGAAGAAACACCACAGGTTGGGTTATGGATGCGCAAGCGAATATTAGACAACCCGCCCTGCCTGACGCTTGCTGAAAATAAGTAAACCTGTGACCATTAGATAGTGAGCAAATTAGAAAAAATAGTTGATGAATTCATTCATTATTTAAAACTTGAGAAAAATCGCTCAGTTAACACCTTAAAAACGTATCGAACAGACATCGCTTCTTTATTGGAGTACGCCGAATCTAAAGACCTGAAAAAGATTCAAGATCTAGATTTGCTCACGATTCGAAATTGGATTGCAGTTCAAAGCCATAACGGAGCAGCCCCAGCCTCATTAGCTAGAAGAACAAGCACAGTCAGAGTTTTTACTAAATGGCTTCAGGAAACTAATCAAACAGAAAACGATGTTGCGGCAAGGCTTTTAACTCCTAAGGTTCCTTCAACATTGCCAAAAGTTCTTGCTAAAAATCAAGCAGCAAAGATGCTCGATGAGGCCAGTATTTTGGATGATGAGTTGCAATCGCCAATAAGCCGAATGAGAGATCATGCGATCTTAGAACTGCTATACGCCTCAGGCATAAGAGTTAGCGAGGCAGCAAATCTAGATCTAGATGACATCGACTTTGAAAGATTGACTATAAAAGTTTTTGGAAAAGGCAGAAAAGAAAGAATAGCTCCTTTCGGAATACCAGCTAGAAAATCTTTAGAAAAATATCTAAGCGACTCGAGACCTAAATTACAAAATGACAAATCTCAAAAAGCGCTTTTTTTGGGCGATAGAGGAAAGAGAATTGATGTTAGGCAAGTGCGAAGAATTGTTGAAAAAGCGATAAAAAGAGTTGAAGATGCTCCTGACATTTCACCTCATTCGCTTAGACATAGCGCCGCCACGCATTTATTGGAAGGTGGTGCTGATTTACGTATCGTGCAAGAACTCTTAGGGCATGCCTCACTTGCAACTACTCAGAAATATACGCACATCTCTGTTGAGAGACTCAAGAAATCTTTTGAGCAAGCTCATCCCAGGGCTTAATTCAAAATCGGAAGTAATCTAGCTTTTGAATTTAATAAACTAAGTGGATTTAAATATCTTTTTTCTTCAATGAGCCCCCAGTGAAGACAGGTTCTCGGTTTGCAGTGAGATCCAGTTTCTGAAACATAACCAATGATTTGGTTTCGTCTCACGAATTGACCTGCTTTAATAATTGGTTCGATAGGTTGAAAGGTTGTTTTTAAATTATCGTGATTGATACTTACGATTCCGACATTAGCGATTATTCCTGAAAAGAAAACGATCCCATCTTGGGGCGAGCGAACGGGAGCGCCCGGATAGGTTTCTAGATCCACACCTCGATTGCCGGCGGAAAAGGGAGCTGGGGGTGGCTCAAAAAAACGTTCGATAATCATGGGTTGGACTGGCGGGACCCACGGCTCAGGGGCTGTGAGTAGTAATAATTCGATCATCGAACCATTAAAAACTTAATTGAGCGTATTTGGGGGATTCTTGATTCAACTGTTGATTAATAAGGCCTGGGGATAGGTTTTTCTGAGGTTCTTATAGCATTGACCTCAGCATCAGTCCTTGGATTGATGACTTCGCACATTCGGTCTCTGGTTAGCCAGACCATTGTGAGCTAGGTCTGACTATATATATAGACAGCGCTCTCAATTGGCGGATGTCAGGAACGAAAATCAAACGATTTTCGTTGAAACCAAAAAAGGAGTACGGCTATGGCCGTTGTAACAATGCGTCAGCTACTTGAGTCTGGCGTTCATTTCGGGCATCAAACCCGTCGTTGGAATCCAAAAATGAAGCGCTTCATTATGACCGAGCGCAATGGCATTTATGTGATTGATTTAAATCAATCCTTGTCATTTATTGATCGGGCATATGAATACGTTAAAGAAACCGTGGCACGCGGTGGCACGATCATGTTCGTTGGCACTAAGCGTCAAGCTCACGAGCCAATTGAACAACAAGCGCGCAGAGTGGGCATGCCATTTGTCACCGAGCGCTGGCTTGGTGGAATGTTAACTAACTTTGGAACTATTCAAAAGCGTTTAACTCGCCTAAAAGAATTAGAGGCAATTAGCTTCGATGACACCAGTAGTGGCTACACCAAAAAAGAATTATTGATGATGCGCCGTGAAAAAGAAAAGCTTGAGCGTATTTTGGGTGGTGTGCGCGAAATGCACAAACTCCCTAACGTTCTTTGGGTAGTTGACACCAAAAAGGAACAGATTGCAGTAGATGAAGCTCGCAAACTAGGAATCCCTGTAGTTGCGATCTTAGATACCAACTGCGATCCAGATGAAGTAGATTTTCCAATTCCTGGCAATGATGACGCAATTAGATCAATCGGGTTATTAACTCGGGTAATTGCAGATGCAACAGCCGAAGGCTTAATGGCAAGAGCATCAAGAAATGCAAATGCCGATTCACCAGTAGCTGAACCATTAGCTGAGTGGGAAAAGGAATTGTTAGAAGGCGCTTCACCGGAAGTCGCAGCTGAAAAGCCAGAGGGAAGTAATTAAAAAATTGTAAGTTGAGTGCCGAGAGAAATCTCGGCACTTTTAATGAAAAGGAATAAATAACATGGCGAATTACACCGCCCAAGATGTCAAGACTTTGCGCGAGGCAACTGGCGCAGGAATGATGGATTGCAAAAAAGCGCTTGATGAAACCAATGGAGACTTCAACGCGGCAGTGGAATTATTGCGAGTAAAAGGCGCGAAGGATGTAAATAAGCGCGAAGGCAGAGTTGCCTCAAGTGGTTTAGTTGCTGGAATTGTAGAAGGTGACAGCAAGGGCGCGCTAGTTGAAGTTAATTGTGAAACCGACTTTGTTGCCAAAACTCCAGACTTCACTGAGTTGGGTGACAAAGTTGCGAAGCATATTTTAGATACCAATCCAAAAGATCTAGAAAGCTTGCTTTCAAGTGAATTAGAAGCCGGCAAATCAGTTCAACAAGCTCTAGATGAAGCCAATGCGGTGATGGGTGAGAAAGTTGAAATTAAAAAGTTCTCAAGACTTGAAGGTGGATATGTGCATGTCTACCTACATAAGCCAGACCCAGCACTACCAGCCGGTGTTGGCTCAATTGTTCAGCTTGATGTGGCTAACGAGCAAGTTGCAAAAGATTTAGCGCAACAGGTAGCAGCAATGGCACCCCTTTATTTATCCCGAGAAGAAGTTCCACAAGAAGTTATCGAAACTGAGAAGCGTGTGGCAGAACAAACCGCAAAAGAAGAAGGAAAGCCGGAAGCTGCCATTGCCAAGATCGTAGAAGGCCGTGTTGGCTCCTATTTCAAGGATTTTTGCTTAGTAGAGCAGGCCTGGGTCAGAGACAACAAGAAAACCATCAAGAATCTATTAGAAGAGAATAAAGTGAATGCGAAAGCATTTGCTAGATACAAGGTGGGACAAGCGTAGATGCCTTACAAAAGGGTGCTCTTAAAACTCTCGGGCGAAGCATTCGCCGGCGGAGGGGGATTAGGAGTTGACCCGGATGTAGTTGCAGATATAGCCCAGCAAATTTCTAACGTAGTACAAAGCGGAACTCAAGTTGCCGTTGTTATTGGCGGCGGCAATTATTTTCGTGGAGCACAACTTTCCGAAAGAGGAATGGACAGAGCTCGCGCTGATTACATGGGCATGCTCGGTACGGTGATTAACTGTTTGGCCTTGCAAGACTTTTTAGAAAAAATAAATGTAGACACTCGCGTTCAAACTGCAATCACCATGGGGCAAGTAGCCGAAAATTATGTTCCAAGAAGAGCTGAACGACACTTAGAAAAAGGAAGAGTCGTTATTTTTGGCGCTGGGTTAGGTGCTCCTTTCTTTTCTACAGATACCACGGCTGCTCAACGGGCTCTAGAAATTGGCGCAGAGGTGGTATTGATGGCCAAAGGCGTTGATGGTGTTTATTCGGATGACCCCAGAAAAAATCCTCAAGCAGAAAAATTTGATGAACTTACTTACGATGATGTTTTGCAAAAGAATTTAAAGGTAGCTGACGCAACAGCCATAAGCCTGTGCCGTGATAATAAATTGCCCATTTTAGTTTTTAATTTGCTAGAAAACGGAAATATCAAACGAGCAGTAAATGGTGAAAAAATAGGCACCATTATTCGGGGAGCATAAAGATGATTGATCAAGTTTTAAGTGAAGCTCAAACAAAAATGGATAAGGCGCTAGAAGTAGCTAAAGAAGACTTCACTACTATTCGGACTGGTCGTGCCAATCCAGCGATGTTCAACAAAATAAATGCGGATTACTACGGCACGATGACTCCTTTAAACCAAATGGCTTCGATTCAAATCCCAGAGGCAAGAATGGTGATCATCACCCCTTACGACAAGGGAGCTATGGCAACAATTGAAAAAGCCATTATGGAAAGTGATTTAGGGGTAAATCCGAGCAACGATGGAAACGTAATTAGAGTTCCCTTGCCGCAATTAACAGAAGAGCGTCGCAAAGAGTACATAAAATTGGCAAAAACCAAGGCAGAAGATTCAAAGGTCTCAATACGCAATATTCGTCGGCACGCTAAAGAAACTTTAGAAAAATTGAAGAAAGATGGCGAGGTTGGCGAAGATGACGTTAAGCGAGCCGAAAAAACCTTAGATGAAAATACCAAGAAACATGAATCTCAAATTGATGAGTTGTTAAAGCACAAAGAAGCCGAACTGCTCGAGGTCTAAATGACTAATGAAACCGAGCAAAAGCCGGGTCGCAATGTTCCAGCGGCAATTGGGGTCGGCTTATTTTTGCTATTCACAGTTTTTTTCTCACTCACCTATATAAAAGAATTTTTCTTTTTTGTTGCGTTAGTGGCATTGAATTTAGGAGCTTATGAATTCATAACCACCATTAAGCGACAAAAGAATATTCAGATTTCAAATTGGGTGGTTTCCTTTTCATTAGCTGCAATCTTGGTTGCTTCTTTAGGTTTTGGAGAAATTGGCTTAGTTGGTTCGCTAGCCGTTGCCTTGGCGTTAGCTTTTGTGGTTCGATTAAAAGATGGTTCAGAGGGAATTTTTGTAGATTCTTCTGCGGTAACTTTTTTGTTGATTTATTTAGGTGTTTTTGGTGGAGTCACCATGTTGATGTTGCGCCAGTCGAATGGTGCCTATTTAGTTGCGACCTTTATTTTGTTAACGGCATTAAGTGACACTGGCGGATATTTAGTTGGATCATTGATTGGTAAACACCCAATTTTGCCCAAGTTATCCCCAAAGAAGTCTTGGCAAGGTTTAGCCGGCTCAATTTTGTTTGCTGGGCTATTTGGAATATTTGTGGTGCCGCTTTGGTTTGGAATATCAAGTGAAAAAGGATTATTAATTGGAGTTGCCTTAGCAATTTTTGGCACAATTGGAGATTTTTTTGAAAGCGCGATTAAGCGAGACTTAGGGGTAAAAGATTTTGCGAAGTCTCTTCCCGGTCATGGGGGAATGATGGATCGATTGGATTCTTTGGCATTCAATTCAATTGCAGCTTGGATACTCTTTGGAATATTTTTAGGATTTTAAGTGGCTAAAAAACCGCCGGTGCATATTGCAGATTTAGATTTGGCAGAGCGCAAAGCTAGGGCAATTGATTTGGGAATTCCGGCATTTAGAGCCGATCAAGTTAGTAGACAGTGGTTTTCTCGATTTTCAGACGATTCCAGCGAATGGACGGACTTGCCTGAAAAAGAACGAGGCGAAATTGCTGAGAAGCTCACCCCGGAATTAATCAATAAAGTTCGGGAATTAACTACCGATCAAGGTGAAACAGTTAAAACCCTTTGGAAGCTATTTGATGAAAAATTTGTAGAAAGCGTTTTGATGCATTACCCAAACCGCACCACGGTGTGTATTTCCTCTCAAGTTGGATGCGGTATGGCTTGTCCGTTTTGCGCAACGGGACAAGGTGGCTTAAAAAGAAATCTGAGTGCAGCAGAAATTGTGGCACAGGTGCAAGCTTCAGCTCGATATGCCGATAGAGGATTGTTACCTAATAAAGATGCGAGACTTTCTAACATAGTTTTTATGGGTATGGGTGAACCTCTAGCTAACTTTGATGCAGTTGTAACCGCGATTAAAAGAATTACTCAGCCACAACCAGAGGGCCTAGGTATTTCAGCTAGAAATGTAACAGTATCCACGGTTGGGCTGGTTCCACAAATTAAGAAACTAGCTGAAGTTGGCTTGCCTCTCCGGTTAGCTTTAAGTTTGCATGCGCCAGATGATGAGTTGCGCGATGAGTTAGTGCCGCTAAATAAGCGCTATCGGATAAGCGAAGTATTAAAAGCGGTTTGGGATTACTCAGATGAGGTAAAAAGAAGAGTATCAATTGAGTATGCCCTGATCAAAGATATTAATGATCAAAAGCATCGGGCGGCACTTTTAGCCAAGCGCCTAAAAGGAAAAATGGTCCACGTAAATCTGATTCCGCTAAATCCCACGCCAGGGTCCAAGTGGACGGCTTCTACTCAAAAATCTCAGCAGGATTTCGTTGATACTTTGCAAAATGCTGAAATTAATGTGACCGTTCGAGACACTCGTGGCAGTGATATTGATGGCGCGTGCGGTCAGCTAGCAGCCAGAGTTAGCAACAAATCCTAAATTTATCTAGTTGAATCAGTTTTTCTAGTAAAAAACCTAAAAAATTTCCTTATTTGCCTAGATACGGGCATAATGAGCGACACGAGTCGTGTAATTTAATCAAAAAACCTGGAGGCTGCGTGAGTCTTGACACTCAATTAATTGGCAAGCGGTCCATTAAGTCAGCAGCAATCAGTTTGCTAATCGCTATTGCCGGGTCCTTTTGGTCTTTTCAGCCAGCTATGGCCAACGAAGTTGGTACTGAATTTGATAACCGAATTTCTGGAAACGTTCAATTTGAAGGTGAACCGCTTGAGGGTGTATTAATTAGAGTTTCTGGACAGGGATATACCAATGAAGTAACCACAAATAGCGAAGGTAAATGGCGTATTGGAGTTCCTGAACAAGGTGATTATGAAGTTGTTCTTGACGAGAGCACTTTGCCAGATGGAATTTCTGTCGTCGAAGAAGGTGCAACTCAACAAGTAAATGTTGGTAAGTCAGGTCGAGTAACCAAAAACTTTTTTTTGGGTGAAAGCGAACGAACTACAACTAGCGTAATGGACCAACTTATCGCTCGTTCTATTTACGGCCTAAATTTTGGTTTGATGCTAGCGCTAGCGGCAATTGGGCTGTCGCTAGTTTTTGGTACAACAGGACTTTCAAATTTTGCTCATGCAGAAATGGTCACCTTCGGTGCAGTCATGGCCTTGTTGTTCTCGGTCGTTCTTGAGTTTCCGATTTGGATTGCTATTCCTTTAGCTGTTATTGCCAGTGGAGTTATGGGCTATGGCCTGGATTCTGGGCTTTGGAAGCCATTAAGAAAACGGGGCTTAGGGTTGGTACAGCTCATGATTTTGAGCATCGGGCTTTCATTAACAGCACGCTATATCTTCCAATTTTTCATCGGCGGAGAAACCTCACAAATTCCAGGATACGACGCGAAAAAAATGAATTTATTTGGTGCTGTTGCACTTAGCGTGGTTGACATAGTAAGCATGATTCTGAGTACAGTTGTGATTTTAGTTTTCGCCTTTTGGTTGCTTTACACAAAAATTGGAAAAGCTACCCGAGCGATTTCCGACAATGCTTCACTGGCTGCTGCAAGTGGAATTGATGTAGATCGCGTTATAAGAATTGTTTGGGTAGTAGCAGCAAGTCTGGCGGGTCTTGCTGGTGTGCTGTGGGCATATTTCAGGCCAGGTATCAAGTGGGATATGGGCGCGCAAATTTTGCTACTGATGTTTGCTGCGGTAACTCTCGGAGGGCTTGGTACTGCATTTGGGGCCCTTATCGGAGCACTAATAGTTGGGGTGTTGATTGAAACTTCTGCGTTAGTGATTCCGAATGACTTGAAATACGTTGGAGCGCTAGTAATTTTGATCGGAATTTTGCTATTCCGTCCGCAAGGAATCTTGGGCAGAAAAGAGCGAATAGGTTAGGAACTATGGACTGGTTAATAATTCTCTCTAATACTGCCGGGTCAATGCTCAGCCCGATCACTATGGCGTTTGCCCTTGCAGCGTTAGGACTTGCGGTTCATTTTGGATTTGCCGGGCTACTTAATTTTGGTGTTGCTGGATTTATGGCAATCGGTGCCTATGGCTATGTAATATCTATTTTGACTTTTGGTTTCCCTTGGTGGGCGGCGATACTTGTAAGTATTGGTGCCTCGATTATCTTTGCAATAATCTTGGGAATTCCAACACTCAGGTTGCGTGGAGATTATCTTGCAATTGTGACTATCGCAGCTGCTGAGATTGTGCGCTTATTGTTCTTAACAACTGCTTTCACTCCGGTAACTGGTTCAGCTCTTGGGTTGAGTGGCTACCACAACAGTTTTAGGGGTGCTAATCCATTTGAGTGGGATGGAAAACGCGGCTTTGGGCCTTGGACTTATACAGCGACTGAGTTTTGGGTCTTGGTAATTGGATTAATAATGATCACGGTTTCACTTTTGTTTGTTTGGCGCTTGGTTAAAAGCCCTTGGGGCCGAGTAATCAAAGGAATTCGCGAAGATGAAGATGCGGTGCGAGCCTTAGGAAAAAATGTTTTTGCCTACAAAATGCAGGCATTAATTATTGGTGGAATTCTTGGAGCGCTGGGTGGGGTCATGATGGTCCTACCATCTTCAGTTCTGCCGGCAAGTTTTGTTACCGCGTTAACTTTTTTTGTATGGACTGCGTTATTACTAGGTGGAGCGGCGACGGTTTTTGGACCAGTACTAGGTGCGGTACTTTTTTGGATATTGCAGGCATTTTTAGCAAATCTGCTCCCGGCGCTTTCTGATATCGGACTTTTGGGGGGAATAAACAACCAGCAAGCCGCGATCATGCGGTTTATCCTGATCGGCGCAGGCTTAATGCTACTTGTTATATATCGACCACAGGGAATTCTCGGTGACAAAAAGGAGTTGACCTTTGTCAAGTAAAGAACCTTTGAGTACTCCGGAAAAGACAACGGGGCTTCATATTGGCGAGGCTCTCCCTGGAGTTAAAAAAGTTGACCCTATTTTGATTGTCGACAAGGTGAGTAAAGATTTTGGTGGTTTAAGGGCAGTTGATGTAGATCATTTAGAAATTCCGAGAAATGCGATCACTGCGTTGATCGGCCCAAACGGTGCAGGAAAGACGACACTCTTTAATTTGTTAACCGGGTTTGATAAACCAGATACCGGAACTTGGGAATTTGATGGCTCCAAATTAGCCGGGATCCCAGCATTTAAAGTCGCTCAGTTAGGTGAAGTAAGAACTTTCCAATTAACTAAAGCACTAAGCTTGCTCACTGTTTTGGAAAATATGAAATTGGGAGCAAAAGAACAAAAAGGCGAAAAACTTTTATACTCCTTAGTGCCAGCATTGTGGAAAAAACAAGAAAAGTTAATTGAACAAAAAGCTTTAGAGATTTTGTCCAGATTTAAATTAGCAGAGAAAAAAGATGACTTTGCGGCTAGTCTCTCAGGTGGACAACGCAAGTTACTAGAAATGGCTCGTGCCTTGATGATTGATCCAACTTTGGTAATGCTCGATGAGCCAATGGCAGGAGTTAACCCTGCGCTAACTGAGTCTTTACTTGAGCACATTTTGAATTTAAAAGACCAGGGCTTGACAGTTTTATTTATCGAACACGACATGCACATGGTTAGACACATTGCGGACTGGGTTGTGGTTATGGCGGAAGGAAAAGTTGTAGCAGAAGGCCCGCCTGACAAAGTAATGAAAGAACAAGCGGTAGTGGATGCTTATTTAGGTAGCCATCAAGACGTTGATCTCGGTGTAGTAACTGGAAGGATTAAAAAGTAAATGAATGACACCCCAGTTGTTCAAATTACAGATTTAGTTGCTGGCTACTTGCCGGGAGTTAATATTTTGAACGGCGCAAATTTGGTAGCTAATCAGGGTGAATTAATTGGCATAATTGGGCCAAACGGCGCAGGTAAGTCCACCTTGTTGAAATCCATCTTTGGTCAGGTAAAAGTGCGTTCTGGCTTAGTTAAATTAAACGGCGAAGACATCACAAATTTAAAAGCTGAGAAGTTAGTGTCTCGGGGAGTTGGATATGTCCCTCAAAACAATAACGTGTTTCCCAGTTTGACGATTGAAGAAAATTTTCAAATGGGTGTGTATCAAAAGCCAGCGCTTTTTGCAGAGCGTTTGGAATTTGTCATCAGCTTATTTGTTGAGTTAAAAGATCGCTTGAAACAACGAGCCGGATCTCTATCTGGTGGCGAGCGCCAGATGGTGGCAATGGGTCGTGCGCTAATGATGGATCCAAAAGTGTTGCTGCTTGATGAGCCCTCAGCAGGACTTTCACCAGTGAGACAAGATGAGGCCTTCATCAGAGTCTCTGAAATCAATAAAGCCGGCGTCACCACAATCATGGTTGAACAGAACGCTCGGCGCTGCCTCCAGATTGCTGATCGAGGCTATGTCTTAGATCAGGGGAAAGATGCTTATACGGGAACCGGCCGAGAATTATTGAATGATCCAAAGGTTATTGGGCTTTATTTGGGAACTTTAGGCGCATAGCCGAAAAATCCTTTAATTGTGGCTATTTTGTTACCTAGTTGTAACGCTTCCGACTTGAATCGTTTCTAGTTTCGCCTTACGGTAGAGCACGACCTTGCTCGCAAGGTCGCTTTTACCCAATTGATCATGAAGGAGAAATATGGGTTTGTTTACGAAGGCGGAAGCCTCCGGATCGCAGTCAAAGCTGTGGAAGTTAATCGCAGTTTTGGGAATTTCTGCAATTGTTCTTGCTGGGTGTTCTGCAAGTGAAGAAACTTCAACTGAGGCGACTTCATCTGAAGCAACAGAAGAAACAGTTGAAGCAGAGGAAGCTCCAGCGGAAATTGTTTGTGAAGACCTAGAAGTAGCTGCGGGACCAGCTCCTGCACAAGAGCTAGAACTTCTAATCGGAACTGCACTACCTCAAACAGGTAGCCTTGCATTCCTTGGACCACCTGAAGAAGCAGGTGTTGCTCTAGCAGTTAGAGATGTAAACAACGCCGCAAAAGGTGTTACCATCGACGTTGAATATGGTGACTCTGGTGACAACACCAACTTAGCTTGGGAAAACGAGATTCCTCGTTTGTTAAACCTAGGAGTTAAGGCAATTCTCGGTGCTGCATCCTCTGGTGTATCACTTAGATTCATTGACCAAGTTGTTGGCGCAGGTGTAATTCAATTCTCACCAGCTAACACTTCTGCAGCGTTTACCACTTATGACGACAATGGTTTGTACTTCCGTACTGCACCATCCGACGTTCTACAAGGTGAAGTGCTTGGAAACTTGCTAGCTGAAGATGGTAACCAAACTGCCGGCATGATCGTACTTAACGATCCATACGGAACTGGTTTAGCCGACTTCACCAAGGAAGCTTTTGAAGCTGCTGGTGGAACAGTAGTAGCTTCAGAAACCTACAACGATGGAGATACAAACTTCACATCTCAAATTAGCACTGTGTTAGCAGCTAATCCAGATGCGATTGTTTTGATCACCTTCGAAGAAGTAAAGACAATTTTGCCTGAATTGCTTGGTCAATTCCCAGCAGACAAGCTTTACTTTGTTGACGGTAACTTGGCTAACTTCGGTGAAGAACTTCCAGCAGGAAGCTTGACCGGTGCTAAAGGTACCTACCCAGGATTGAATCCTGAAGAGATTGCTGAATTCACAGGCAGAATGGGTGCTTGTTGGGAAGAAGCTGGTGAAGAGCCTCTATCTGAGATTCTTTACGGAGCTGAGTCTTACGACGCAGTCGTTCTTTTGGCGCTTGGTGCACTAGCTGCTGGTTCAGTAGAGGGTGTTGACATTGCTGCCAAGTTGCAAGAAGTGTCAGGTGGATCCGGTGACGGAACCAAGTGCTACACCTTCGGTGAATGTGCTGACATTATCAACGGCGGAGGCGTCGCTGATTATGACGGACCTTCTGGACCAATTACCTTCAATGACGTTGGTGACCCAACTGACGGTGCTATGGGTGTTTACATCTACGGAGATGACAACACTTATTCACCATATGCAGGATAATTAGTTCCTAATCAAAAGGCCTGAAGAGAAATCTTCAGGCCTTTTGCTTTTAGTTTTTAACTAGTAATTTAAATAACTTACTAAAAATCGAAGTTTTAGCTCTACCGCTCTCAAAACGATCACTAGTTTTTGCGAGCAAGGTACTAAGATTAACGCCTAAATATCTAAAGGGTTCTACTTCCCATTTTTTGGATACATGATTTACCCAAGGAAGCTGAACTAAGTTGGTATCGCGTTTAAGAATTAGATCTGCAAGTGTGCGCCCAGCAAGATTGCTGGTGCCTACTCCATCTCCAACATAACCACCGGCAGCAGCTAGGCCAGTTTCTTGATCGATTGAAACGAAAGAACTCCAATCACGGGGTATGCCAAGCGGCCCACCCCAAGTATGAGTCACTTTAAAATCTTTAAGCCGTGGCAGCAATTCTTTTAGGGTTTTTTCTAAATCATTGTGCGTTTTCTTGTGTTGCTCAAGACTTGGTTTGATTTTTGACCCAAAGGCATAAGGAGCACCCCTGCCTCCGAAAGCAATTCGGTTATCGAGAGTTCTTTGACCATAAATAATGGTGTTTCGAAAATCTGCAAAGGTTGCTCGATTCTTTAATCCAATGCTAGTGATTACTTCCTCTGGAAGCGGTTCTGTGGCAATCATCAATGAATAGACAGGTATTAGATCACGTCGGTGATTATTAAAAGTTGGCGTGTAACCCTCAGTAGCTCGTACTACGTATTTACTTTTGATCTTGAAGTTCTTTGATATTATTTGATGAGGTGAGATCACTTCTGCTGGAGAAAACTCAAAAATCTCAACACCCATTTTTTCAACAACTAAAGCAAGTCCTAGAACCAATTTTGCAGGATTTATAGCGGCACAATGAGGGGTAAAGGTACCTCCATAAACATTCGAGGCATGCAAGATTTCATTGGCTTCAACTTTATTCAAGAGCTGTAAATATCCATCATCAAAACCCCACTCTCGAAAGTGGTTTACTTCAGCAGCAGCTTTTTTAATTTGAACTTGATCTCGAGCAAGAGTGACTGTGCCTCCGCGATGCCAGTCAGCTTCTATTTTTTCGCTTTTTAAGACTGTTTCGATTTCGTCAAGAGTTTTCACCATTTCAAGGTACTGCTCTCGAGCTTTTTCACGGCTGGAATTTTTTGCTAATTTTTCTAAACTGGTGGCAAAAAGTGCCGAGCACCAGCCTCCGTTTCTACCACTCGCACCAAAACCAACGTGATTTCTATCAATAACTACAACTGAAGTTGTAGGTGTGTATTTTTTTAAATAGTAGGCAGTCCAAAGCCCGGTAAATCCTGCGCCAACGATTGCGACATCTGTTTCAATGTCACTGTTTAGCTGATTGCGCTTTGGAATTTCAGGTATTTGAGAAAACCAAAAGGAAGGTTGATTCATGACTGAGGTGGATTTGCCATCAATTTTTTTACACTGTTAGGAATTGGAAGTTTTTGAGCATTAGCATCGCCGGCAATCGGATCTAGCGAGATCTTTTTTAAAGGGAGCACGCCCGCCCAAATTGGCAAAGCTAAATCTTCTGGTCGATCATCATGTGGCCCGCTTCGAACCTTTGTTGAAGTCTCCGTGAGTGGGAACTCAACGATTAGCGTCGCCTTTAATTCATCAGGTTTAGTTGGCCTTACTTCTTGCAATCTTCCAGGGAAAAGTTTTTCGGTTAAAATTTCTAAAGCAGTTTCTTTTTCTGCACCTTCAAGAATTTTTGCGTCGCCCAAAGCGATAACACTTCGATAGTTCATCGAGGATTCAAAGGCGCTACGGGCAAAAACCAATCCATCCAGAATTGTTACCTCAACGCAAGCTTGCGCACCGCTGGCTAAAACTTTCATTAATCTCGAGGCGGTCGAGCCGTGCAATAACAAACGTTCTCCGTCCCGGGCAAAACCCATGGGTATTACAAAGGGTTGGCCTGATTCGTCGACAATTGCCACGTGAGCAACTACAGATTCGTCCAATATTTGGTTTCTTACATTTTTGTCGCCGATTGCTCGATCTGGGACCCTTTTGATTTTGGTTCGATTTGTGGAGCCTGGCTGTTTCATGGCTTTATCTTAGAGTGAAAAGTACTTTGTTAAAGATGTGAAAATTGGGATGTAAATGTAATTAAATGGTTATCTAGATAGGGTGGCGGGCTTGTTTACTTCTTGGCTAGTCTTTCGACAATAACCTTGAAACAGAGGAGCATTTTGAGCCAGAAAAAAGAGATCAAAAACTTTATTAACGGCGAATCGGTAAGTGGTAAGTCAGGTCAAACGGCAGACCTAATCAACCCAACTACCGGAGAAGTTTTTGCTTCAGCTCCAATCTCTAACGAGGCAGACATCGACTTAGCATTTAAAAGTGCTGCCAAGGCTTTTGAAACCTGGAAGGAGTCAACTCCCTCTGAAAGATCTTTGGCGATGTTTCGAATCGCAGATCTTTTTGAAGAAAAAGCAGAAGAGTTAGTTGCAATTGAATCTGAAAATACCGGAAAGCCAATAGCAGTAACAATGGCTGAAGAAATTGGCCCGATGGTTGATCAAATTAGATATTTTGCGACTGCCGCAAGAAATCTTGAAGGTAAATCTGCCGCTGAATACATGAAGGGACACACCTCTTATATTCGCCGTGAACCAATTGGAGTAATTGGTCAAGTAACACCTTGGAATTACCCGATGATGATGGCAGTTTGGAAGTTTGCGCCAGCGATTGCTGCAGGTAACGCGGTGGTTTTAAAGCCAAGCGACACCACTCCAATGACGACGGTTCGAATGGCAGAACTGATTCATGAAGCAGGAATTTTGCCTCCTGGTGTTTTGAATGTTGTAACGGGTGATCGTGATACAGGAAGAGCTTTAGTTGAACACGAGATCCCCAGCATGGTGGCGATTACTGGCTCTGTTGGCGCCGGAATGCAAGTTGCTCAAAGTGCGGCTTTAAATTTAAAGCGAGTTCACCTTGAACTAGGCGGCAAAGCTCCAGTAGTTGTTTTTGATGACGCAGATATTCAAGCTGCCGCAGAATGGATTGCTGTGGCTGGGTATTTTAACGCAGGCCAGGACTGCACAGCGGCAACAAGAGTTTTAGCTGCTGCAGGTGTTTATGATGACTTTGTTGCAGCAATCAGCGAACAAGCCAAAAACACTCAAACAAGTTTTGCTAAAGGCCCCGCTGATCCAGACTCTTTTGTGCCACCAGTTAATAACGCTAACCAATTAGCACGAGTTACCGGATTTCTAGATCGCGCGCCTGATCACGCATTAATCACCGCTGGCGGATCAAGACAAGGTGATCGTGGTTATTTCGTTGAGCCAACTGTTGTGGCAAATATGCAACAGCAAGATGAGATGATTCAAAATGAAATTTTTGGGCCAGTGATTACTGTACAGAAGTTTGCCGATGAGGCTGAGGCGCTTCGATTTGCAAATGGTGTGAAATATGGCCTTTCCTCCAGTGTTTGGACGAAGGACGTTGGCAGGGTAATGAGAATGACAAAAGCACTAGATTTCGGATGTGTGTGGGTAAACACTCATATTCCGATGGTGTCTGAAATGCCACATGGCGGTTTCAAGCACTCGGGTTACGGCAAGGATCTATCAATGTATGGATTTGAGGATTACACTCGGATCAAGCATGTGATGATCAGCAATGGTTAAGAAATTGGAATATAGCGAAGGGAAATGAATGACAAAGCGGAAAAGAAGTGAAAGAGCGCCGAAAGAGTTACAACCGTTTCTCTCTCGCCGTGGATTTTTAAAAGCTGCCGGTGTAACTGGTGTTGCTGCCACCACAGTTGGTTTCTCATCAGCTTTAGCTGGATGTTCATCTAGCTCAGCAGATGTAGTTTGGTCAAACTGGACTCTCTACATGGATGTAGACGATGACGGCAATTTTGTAACTTTAAATAAGTTTCAAGAAGCTACGGGTTTAACCGTTGAATACAACGAAGACTACAACGATAACTCCGAATTTTGGGCAGAGATGTTGCCTTTGTTGGAGTCTGGAGCTGCAACAGGACGCGACATTGTTTCTCCAACAGACTGGATGGCAGCCCGTTGGATTTCACGTGGTTACGCCCAAGAATTAAACAAAGCCAACATGCCGAACTCAGGTAATTTGATTGCAGAACTACAAAATCCAGGTTTTGATCCAGGTCGTAAATTCACGATGCCTTGGCAATCTGGTTACGGTGGGCTTGGATGGAACAAAGCTAAATTGCAAGAAGCTATGGGAATAACCGAAATGACCACCATGGATCAGTTGTTTGACCCTCGTCTTGCTGGTCAAGTTGTGTTGCTAACTGAAATGCGCGACACAATCGGAGCGGTTATGGCTTGGCAAGGTGCAGATCCCGCTAATTTCACAGCTGATCAGTTCTATGCTGCAATCGACTTTTTGCAATCAAAAGTTGACGATGGACACATTCAAGGGTTCCAAGGTAATGACTACGCAGTTGGATTAGAAAATGGTGACATCACAGCTGTCATTGGATGGTCCGGTGACTTGGTACAACTAGGAGAAGATTTTGGTTATGCCAATCCAGAAACTGGTGGAAATCTTTGGACTGACAACTTACTTATTCCAGTTGGAGCCGAAAACAAAGAAAATGCCGAAAAGTTGATTGATTGGTACTACCAACCAGATATCGCTGCGGAATTAGCGGCTTGGGTGAACTACATAAGCCCAGTTGCTGGAGCAAAGGAAGCAGCAATGGAGATTGATCCAGAGCTAGCAGAAAATCCTCTGATCTTTCCTACTGAGGCTGACTTGGCAAAAACCTTCATCTTCAAGGCATTGACTGATGCTGAAGAGCAGGAGTACGACGCTGCCTTCCAAAGATTGCTGGGCAATTAGACAAGTAAAGCAGTAATTATCTAGAGTGCTCCTTGCAGATATTTTGCAGGGAGCACCTACCATTTAGGGGGCCGAGCCAATGGCGAAGAACGAGAATGTTCAAGATTTACACCTCAAAAATTTAACTAAGAGATATGAAGACTTCACAGCAGTACATGACTTAACTCTCACCATTCCTGCTGGATCATTTTTTGCCTTACTTGGTCCATCTGGCTGCGGAAAAACTACAACCCTAAGAATGATTGCTGGCTTAGAAGAGCCAACCAGCGGTGAAATTTTAATTGGAACAGAGAACATTGTTCCATTTCCTCCATATAAGCGGCCAGTTAATACAGTTTTTCAAAGTTATGCACTGTTTCCTCATTTGACAATTTATGAGAACGTTGCCTTTGGCTTACGTCGACGTGGAATAAAAGATGTAGATAAAACAGTAAAAGAGATGTTGTCGTTAGTTGAATTATCTACAATGGCTGAGAGAAAACCTGCACAACTTTCTGGTGGTCAACAGCAGCGAGTGGCAGTAGCAAGAGCACTGATAAATAAGCCTGATGTGTTACTGCTTGATGAACCACTAGGAGCTTTGGATCTAAAACTTCGCAGGCAAATGCAACTAGAACTTAAATGGATTCAAAAAGATGTGGGAACAACATTTGTTCACGTAACCCATGATCAAGAAGAAGCAATGACTATGGCTGACACAGTTGCAGTTATGAATGAAGGCCGTATTGAACAAATGGGATCTCCGGTTGAGATTTACGAAAATCCAAAAACTGCTTTTGTCGCCAACTTTTTGGGTCAATCAAATCTGTTTACTGGCACTGTTAAAGGTGTTGATGGTGATTTGGTAGCAGTTGATGTCAATGGCCTAACTTTGTATGTACCTAAGGGTAAAACGAATATCACTAGCGGAAAAATAGTGATTGGGGTTCGACCAGAAAAAATTAAAGTGGTTGATGTCGATACGCCGAATTTACCAAAGAATCAAATTGTAGGAACAATTTCAGATAATGCTTTTGTTGGTGTCTCAACTCAGTATGTGGTCGAATCTCCCTGGGGTCAAGAATTATCTGCTTTTGAGCAAAATGTTGACCCGAATGATTTAGGCTATAAAGGCAACAAAGTGGTTTTAGCTTGGGAACCACGAAATTCATTTGTACTAGATCCGGATGAGGACTTAACTGCTGGTATCGAGCCGGAGTTAGTACTTAACTAGCAATGACTACTCTCGCCAAAAAGAGGAAGATAAAAACCGCCTACTTGCTCTTGATTCCAGGAGCTGCCTGGCTTTTGTTTTTTTTCTTTTTCCCTTTAAGTTCGCTGCTAGCTACTTCACTTAAAAGACCTTTAGGCGCAGCGCCCGAAGATGGCTTTGCTTACGCTTTGCAATTTAGTAACTATTCAAATGCAATTGCGGAATATTGGCCGTATTTCGTGCGGGCCTTTACCTATGCTGGAATTGCAACTTTGGTCTGCATTTTGCTGGCTTACCCGATCGCCTATTACATGGCCTTCAAAGCAACTAAGTATAAGTATTTGATGCTGGTGCTAATAGTTGCACCATTTTTTGCCTCATTTTTATTGAGAACAAATGCCTGGAAGACGATTCTTTCTGCTGATGGGTTTGTAGTTGGATTTTTGAATGCTCTAGGTGCGCTACCGGAAGAAAGAATTTTAAGTACCTCAATTGCGGTGGTGTTAGGACTTATTTATAACTTCTTGCCTTTCATGATTCTGCCTTTGTTTATATCATTAGACAAAATTGATAAGCGATTACTCGAAGCGGCCGGGGATTTATATGCAACTGGTAGTCAAAGATTTTGGAAAGTGGTTTGGCCACTTTCGATCCCAGGCGTAGTTAGCGGTGTAATTCTTACCTTCATTCCAGCCTCAGGTGATTACATAAATGCTCAGTTACTTGGTGGTGTTAGTGATAAAATGATTGGAAACGTAATCCAGTCGCAGTTCATAATTTTAAGAAATTACCCACAAGCTAGCGCTTTATCATTTAGCTTCATGGCAGTGATCTTAGTTTTGATCTATTTATATTTACGCCGCGTTGGCACTAAGGATCTACTCTGATGAAACTTATTAAATATCTTCGTTCAAAAATTTTGCTAGGACTTTCATTAGCAATTTTGACTTATATGATGATTCCGCTGGCTTTGATTATTATCTTGAGTTTTAACCGACCAAAAGGTAGACAAAATACTGCCTGGAATCAATTTACGTTAGATGCTTGGACAAATATTTGTCGAGACCCAACCATCTGCCGGGCGTTTTCTGTGAGTGTTCAAATTGCGGTTTTAGTTACCGTAATTGCGACCATAATCGGAACTATGATTTCTTTTGCCTTAGTTCGTCATAAATTTAGTGGTAAAGACGGTGCAACTCTTGGTGTGTTCATTCCACTTTCTACACCGGATGTAATTTTAGGTGCATCACTATTGGCACTATTTCTTAATATTTTTATTCCACTTGGATTCTGGACGGTAGTCCTTGCACAAATAACCTTCACTATCAGTTTTGTGGTGGTTGTGGTTAATGCCAGGTTGGCAGGAATGGACCCCCGGCTAGAGCAAGCGGCAATGGATCTTTACGCAACACCATTTCAGACCTTTAGATATGTCACCTTTCCGCTCGCTTTGCCGGGAATTGCAGCAGCCGCCTTGATATCACTTTCATTATCTTTTGATGACTACATAATCACCAGCTTTAACTCAGGCCGAATTGTCACCTTCCCGATTTACATCTGGGGCGCGGCTCAGCGAGGAATTCCACCGCAGGTGAACGTGATTGCCTCCTTAATGTTTTTAGGATCTCTGGCACTTGTGGCTTTGGCCGCAATCATCACCAGAAGGCGACGACTCAAGGCATTTGCCTAAAAGTTGGCAAATTAGAGCCTTTTTGGCTATAGTGAAAAACAGCCTGGATATTAATGGGGCAGCAATAAACCTAAGCTGCCAAAGCCAGACGACCGAAGGTTCGAAAGAACCCGGATGGTCCATATGCGTTAGGGGTGAGACCCGGGCACGAACACCGTCTAAATGACGCCGTGATCCGTTAACTCACAAGTAAATAGGAGTTTTCCTTTACTTACCCATTTTTTAAACGCAAAGGAATTTATGAGTGTTACTACAAGTGCATATGTTGGGGAGTCTTTTCCTTACGGAAAAGTAACCAGCGAAGAAGCGAAATTGGCAGTTGCCAAAGCAAAGCCAGAAGCATTTTGGCTAGATGATGTGATCTATCCAGAGCCAATGCCGGCTTTAGCTAAAGATATCTATGCCGACTTAGTAATTATCGGCGGTGGTTTTACTGGTTTGTGGACTGCCCTTTTAGCAAGTGAAGAAAAACCAAGTCGCAAGATTGTCTTACTTGAAGCAGAGCAAATTGGAGATGGTGCGGCTGGCCGTAATGGTGGCTTTGTATCTGCATCAATCACTCATGGCTTTGCGAATGGATTTAATCGTTGGCCAGAAGAGTTAGCCAAATTAGTAAGAATGGGCCATGAAAATTTAGCTGAAATTGAAGATTTTATAAATCGAAACAAAATTGATTGCGATTTTCAATGGTATGGCGAAATGAATGTTGCCATAACTGAAGATCACTCTGAAGAGTTAGCTGAAATGGCAAATAGCGCGATTAGCTATGGCGAGAATTTCAAATATTTAAATCAAAATGAAGTTTCAAAAATTATAAAAAGTCCACTTTACAAGGGTGGCTTATTTGATGAAGATGTAGCAATTGTTGACCCAGCAAGACTAGTTTGGGGATTAAGAAGAGTAGCCCTTCAGCGAGGAATTCAGATTCATGAAAACACTTGGGTAGATGATATCGATTACACCATCACTGGAGTCAAGGTAAAAACATCTTTAGGTTCAGTGAAAGCTCCAAGAGCGATCGTAGCCACAGGGGCCGAAAAAAGTTTAATTAAAGAAGTCAATAAATATGTGGTCCCGGTTTACGACTACGCGCTAATGACAGAACCACTAACTGAAGAGCAATGGGAACAGATTGGATGGACCGAACCTATTGGATTTAGCGATGTTTTTAATCAATTTCATTACTTCAGACCAACTGTAGAAGGAAGAATTCTTTGGGGAGGTTATGACGCGGTTTATCATTATGGCGCTGAAGTAAATCCTGATTACGATTTTTCTGATGAATCATTTGCAATGCTTGCCGAGCATTTTTATAGAACCTTTCCAACATTGCGAGGAATAGGTTTTACCCATAAATGGGGCGGGGCGATAGATACTTGCTCGCGATTTGCGCCATTTTGGGGCACAGCTTTCACAGGTCGCGTTGCTTACGTTGCTGGCTTTACTGGCTTAGGTGTTGGTTCTTCTCGTTTTGCAGCTAAGACCATGCTGGATTTGTTGTATGACCGAAAAACAGAGCGAACCAAGTTGAAAATGGTAAAGACCAAGCCCTTTAGGTTTCCTCCAGAGCCGTTTAAATTTATTGCAATTAATCTCACTCGCTGGTCATTAGATCGCGCAGACAAGACTGGAAAGCGCAATCTTTGGCTGAAATTAATAGACAAGTTGGGCTTTGGATTCGATTCCTAAGCCTCTTCTAGACTAATAACACAACTAATTAAAAGTAGGGGAATAAATGGCAAAAGTAATCGGACATTGGATTAATGGTCAAGAGGTAGGCCTAGACGCCAAGGAAACCAAGCCGATTTTTAACCCCGCCACTGGCCAAGAGAATGCTAAGGTCGCAATGGCTACCGCTAATGACGTCGCCTTAGCAGTAGAAGCAGCCGATAAAGCTTTTACTCAGTGGAGAAACACTTCAATTGCCAAGCGTACTCAGATTATTTTCAAATTTAGAGAATTGCTGGAAGCAAAAAAATCTGAACTAGCTCAAATCATTACTTCAGAGCATGGAAAAGTTTTATCTGACTCCTTAGGTGAAATAACTCGTGGCCAAGAGGTTGTTGAGTTTGCTTGCGGTGTTGGGCACCTATTAAAAGGTTCGCATACTGAAAATGCCTCAACAGAAGTTGATGTTTATTCACTGCGCCAACCATTAGGAGTCGTTGCCGGAATTACCCCTTTCAACTTTCCAGCAATGGTGCCAATGTGGTTCTTTCCCGTGGCACTTGCCGCAGGAAATTGTTTCATACTAAAACCAAGTGAAAAAGATCCATCAAGCGCAATGTGGCTGGCCAGACTATGGCAAGAAGCCGGTTTGCCAGATGGCGTATTTAATGTAATCAACGGAGATAAAGTTGCGGTTGATGAAATCTTGGAAAATAGGAAAATAAAATCTGTTTCATTTGTTGGTAGTACAAATATCGCTAAATATGTTTATGAAAATGGAACTAAAAACGGTAAAAGAGTTCAAGCGTTAGGTGGAGCAAAAAACCACATGGTGGTGTTGCCGGATGCTGATTTAGATCTAGCGGCAGATGCAGCAATCAATGCAGGATTTGGTAGTGCCGGTGAGCGCTGCATGGCAATTAGTGTTGTTGTCGCAATCGAGCCAGTAGCAGATGAATTAATTTCCAGAATTAAACAACGAATGGGTTCCATTAAAGTTGGAGATGGTACAAAAAGTTGCGATATGGGCCCGTTGGTCACCAAAGAACACCGCGACAAGGTTGCCGGTTACATCGAGGCAGGAGAAGCAGCTGGTGCAAAACTCGTTGTCGATGGCAGGGTAGTAAATCCTGATGGTGCCCCAGGTGGTTATTGGCTTGGCCCAACACTTTTTGATGAAGTAAGAACCAACATGTCGATCTACACAGATGAAATTTTTGGCCCAGTGCTTAGCGTAGTTCGAGTCAACAGTTACGAAGAAGCGGTGAAGTTGATCAACGATCATCCATATGGCAATGGAACTGCAATCTTCACCAACGATGGTGGAGCAGCCAGAAGATTCCAAAATGAAATTGAAGTTGGAATGGTGGGAATTAACGTTCCTATTCCAGTTCCGGTGGCCTATTACTCATTTGGTGGATGGAAGAACTCATTGTTCGGTGATCATCATGCCCATGGGATTGAAGGAGTTAACTTTTTCACCCGTGGCAAAGTCGTAACCCAAAAATGGCTAGACCCTAGCCATGGTGGAATTAATCTAGGCTTTCCGCAAAATAATTAGGAATCAATTATGACTCGGTATGGTGCAATGTACGGCCCAGATGTAACTTTTTTGGGAGTTGATCGTTGCACCATAGAAGATGTAAAAAGTTACGAAGATGCTGATGTTGTAATAATTGGCGCACCCTTTGATGGCGGTGCAAGCTATCGAGCTGGTGCACGCCTGGGGCCGGGAGCAATAAGAACAGCAGACTATTTACCTCACGATTCCTCAAGACCTCATCTTGCTTTGAGAGCTGATGGCTTAAAAGACTTAAAAGTTTTAGATGCAGGCGACGTCGAAATGTTTTCGGGTGACGGTGTGCAGTCTTGTAAAAATTTAGAAGCAGCGGTCACTCAAGTTACTAAACAAGGGCCCATTCCAATTATTTTGGGAGGCGACCACACAGTCACTTGGCCTGATGTCACGGGAGTGGCAAATATTCATGGCTTTGGAAAAGTTGCAGTAATCCATTTTGATGCCCACGCTGATACAGGAGACATAACTTTTGGATCGCTGATTGGTCATGGGCACCCGATGCGTCAATTAATTCAATCAGGAGCGGTAAAAGGAAGTCGTTTTTGGCAAATTGGATTGCGTGGTTACTGGCCAGATGAAGAAGTCTTAGCTTGGATGAAGCAGCAAGAAATGCGCTCTTATGAAATGAGTGAGATCGAAGAGCGAGGCTTTAATACCGTAATAGACGAAGTAATTGGTGAAAGCTTAAAAGATTGCGTGGGATTTTTCTTATCGGTAGATATAGATGTAGTAGATCCGGGGAGCGCTCCAGGCACTGGTACCCCTGAACCTGGGGGGATTACCGCTCGACAATTGCTTGATGCGGTTAGAAAACTTGTGGGAACTTTGCCGCTGTTAGGAATGGATGTCGTTGAAGTTTCTCCAGCTTATGATCATGCAGACATCACAGCAGTTCTAGCCAACCGGGTAGTGCTAGAAGCTTTGAGTGCGCTTGCTGCGAAAAAGAAATATCCAGATAAACCTTTGAAATTTAATGGGCGGCCTTTACTAGAAGATCGCTAAGCGTTAGCAGCTACTGCCTTTTCAATTACATCTAAAGCTTCATTTAACAGAGTCTCATCAATAACTAATGGCGGCAAGAAACGCAAAACGTTTCCGTAGGTGCCTGCAGTGAGTACTAAGACTCCCTCTTGGTGAGCAAACTTTGCAATGGCTGAGGTTTTAGCCGCATTAGGTTCGCCA
>Ga0208547_1000198_pt1 | contig 32590 bp, 49 predicted proteins | sample DEB08_DNA_5_FD_185501 | JGI IMG/M metagenome (GOLD analysis project Ga0208547, IMG submission 185501) | Aqueous microbial communities from the Delaware River and Bay under freshwater to marine salinity gradient to study organic matter... | ecosystem: Environmental > Aquatic > Marine > Coastal ...
CAATTAGGAATCAGCAAGCAGACATCGGCGACACTTATGATGCTACTAACGACTGGTTTGTTTCTCCTCAACCTTATCCATCATGGACTTTAGATCAGTCAGGTCTTTGGGAGCCGCCTGTTTCACGCCCATCTTCTGACGGTACAAATTGGTTTTTATGGAACGAAGACACCCTATCTTGGGATGAGTATAGCTAAGGCTAATGGTGAGCTAGATGGCGAATCAGTCGCAACCGCCAAGCCCAACTGGATCTTTATGGACCGATTGGGCTATACGGCTCAACACATACCTGAACCGCGTCAGGACTCTTTTACAGCACAAGTCTGGAGATGAGTCGGCGGAGACAGAAGGTGTCTTGCTGTATGACCCAGAGTTAGATCATGTTGTCGTCTCAAGCAATGGTGCGTTTGAGCCTTTAGCCTGGGGACATAACAGCTATGGTTCTTTTTACAGCACTGCCACTCATTCAGCAGGATCGACAAATACCGCAACAGCTATCACATGGGAAAACACTGCGCTCAGTAACGATGTAGCAATAGACGGTGTTGTGACAAGTCGCATCAACTTCACCTACGCTGGGACGTATCAGATCGACTTCTCATGCGAGTTGCAGTCTGGTAACTCAAGCAGTAAGACGGTGTACATCTGGCCTCGCGTCAACGGGACTGATGTTACATTCTCAACAATTGTCCACACAGTCGCAAACGCTGGTGAGTCCAAAACAGTCAGCAGATCTGGTATATTTGAGCTTAGTGCAGGCGATTACATTGAAGCATATTACGCGGTAACAGATACAAATCTCACTATTGATGGTTCAGCCGCAACAGCATTCTCCCCTGCTTCACCATCCGCAACTATCATGATTACGGAGTTGAGATAAATGCCATTAGTACCACTCGAAATACAACCAGGTGTTTATCGCAACGGCACTGAGTATCAGGCAAAGGGCAGGTGGTATGACACTAACCTTGTCCGCTGGAGAGAAGGTAAGTTAGAGCCGATTGGTGGGTGGACTAAATACTCAGACACTCAACTTACTGGTATATGCCGAGGCATCCTCACATGGCGAGCTAACGATGCAACTCGTTGGTTAGCACTCGGCACAGAGACTAATCTGTACTCTGCACAAGGCGGAACGCTGTACGACATCACTCCAGCTAACTTCACTGACGGGAAGGCGAGTTCAGTCCCTGGTTACGGTTATGGCGCAGGAGCGTATGGTGATGCGAACTACGGTGACGCTCGCTCAACATCACTCCTTATTGAATTAACAACATGGTCAATGGATAACTGGGGCGAGTATTTGGTTGCTTGTTCTAGCACTGATGGACGAGTCGTTGAGTATCAATTAGGCGTGACCGGCGGCAGTAATTTGGTCACAAACGGGACTTTTGATGCCGACTCTGATTGGACAAAGGGTACAGGATGGGCAATTGCTTCTGGTGTTGCGTCATGGACTGGAACCACTGCGGCTAACTTAGAGCAAACGATTACTGGTTTGACAGACACCAAGACCTATGAAGTCTTGATCACTCTGATCGATCCAGACAACGATGCGGATGCGACTACGATCCCTAGCGCAAAGATCAAGGTGACCGGCTCTACATCAACCACAGAGCTAATGGACAAGACGCTGACTGTCGGAGCCAACGTGTTCCGGTTCGTTACTGACGATACATCTGTGGATATTGATATCTACCCATCGTCTGACTCTGAGCCTAACTTTGACGTTGACGCTGTGAGCATCTTATTGGTTCCTGCGGCAGAGGTCATTGCTAACGCGCCAGTGAATAATGTAGGCGTGATCGTGACAAACGAGCGTTATCTCGTGTGCCTGGGTGCTGGCGGTAACAAGCGCAAGGTCCAATGGTCTACGCAGGAAGACAACACAGTCTGGACACCTGCGGCTACGAATACTGCTGGTGACCTAGAGTTAGAAACCTCTGGACGTATCCGGTGCGCTCGCAAGGTAGGCAACGACATTCTAATCTGGACAGACACAGACGTACACTTGATGCGTTACGTTGGACCTCCATTCGTTTATGGCATTGAGCGTGTCGCGACTGGTGCTGGTATTGTTGGCCCTAACGCTGTCGCTGTGGCAGGTAACACTGCGATCTGGCTGAGCGAATCAGGGTTCTGGACCTACGATGGTTCTGTAAGGCCGCTTCAGTGTGACGCATTGTTAGAGGTCACAGATAGTATGAATCGCCAACAGCAGGCTAAGACCTTTGGCGGCCACAACTCTGAGTTTGGTGAGTTCTGGTTCTTCTATCCATCAACCGACACGCCAGAAGATACCGGCGAGAACGACAAGTACATCGCGTACAACTATCGTCTAAGCCACTGGATGATCGGGTCACTCAGCAGAACTGCATGGGAGGACCAAGGGACATACAACAATCCATTCGGTGTTGGTGCTGATAGATACATCTACGAGCATGAGAACGGTTGGACTAATGATGGCACGACTCGTGTCGGTACAGTCTACGCTCAGTCTGGACCAGTAGAGATCGGGCAAGGTGATCGCTTTGCAGTGGTCAACAGGATCATCGCAGACGAGTACGCACAGTTACCTTCGGTGAAGGCGACTATCACCGCACAAAAGACACCACAGGACACTGGATCATCCTATGAATACACATTCGATCAGGTTGATGGCTATGTGGACACCAGGATCAATGCTCGACAGCTACAGGTTAAACTAGAGGCTGTTGAGGACGATGGATTTAAGTTTGGCACACTCCGCATGGACGTAAGACAAGGTAGTCGCCGGTAGTGAGTGTAGAGGCCGAGCTAGATCGGTGCAGGCCGTGGATTGAGGCGGCACTAGAGTACGCAGGCGGGACGCACATCTATGAGGATATCGTCCAGTCTGTGATGGAAGGCAAGATGCAATTGTGGGCAGGAGAAAAGGGATGCGCTGTTACAGAAATCATCCAATACCCACGCAAAAAGGTCATCCATGTGTTTCTAGCGGGTGGAGATATGAGTCAAATCATTGATTTTGAGGCATCTGCGCTAGAATTTGGTAGAATGAACGGGTGTACAACAATGACGCTTGCAGGGCGCAAGGGTTGGACAAAAGTTTTAGGCAACCACGGTTGGAAAGAATCGTTCGTTGTCATGAGCAAGGAGACTTCTTAAATGAGCGGCGGTAAAGGCGGAAGCCAGTCAGCACAGGTTCAAATTCCACAGTGGGCGGAAGACGCGGCAAGACAAAACATCGCTCGCGCTCAGGCCGTTCAGAACATGCCGTATGCGCCGATTATGGGGCCGACTATGGCAGGGTTCACATCTGGACAAAAAGCCGGTATGGAGTCTCAGGCGGCACTTGCACAGCGCATGGGCATCATCCCACAAAGCTACGATGTTGCATCTGGTTACATGCCAGGTGAGATCGATGTGGGCAATGGTCTGACAGCATACGCAAGCTATCCTGGAGCCAAAGAGCGAGTCCTTGCCGCCTTTGAAGAGAATCCAGCACTGCAACGCTCGTATGAATCTCTGTACGCAAACGCTCCAACGTACCAAGAAATCAGAACTGCTGACTTAATGAGTCAATTACCAAGCAACACACTTGATGCATTGATGGCCTCTCAAGGCGGCGATGGCGATAACACACCTTCAGGCGGTGGGTTCACCGTGGGAGATATACAAGGTTTCGCGCAAAATGATCTAGGCGCTTTGGCGTTCTTACCAGGAAGTATTCTCGCGCAAAAAATAGCTCAAGATTACGTCAATAAGCAAGCAAAAGACCCAACTAGCGACTATTACAATATTAACCAAGGCATTGATGGTAATACTTACACTACAAGCACAGGCGAAGAGCGTGATATTTCAGGCTTGAGCGCAGAAGCAAGATCAGGTTTATCGAAAACATCTTTCGATAGCGCTTATGGGTTTGGAGATTAGTAATGGCAGTTTTAATCGGATCACAACCAGGTGCTACTTTCGCATTACCTCAGCGTGATACATTGAATTACGGCGCTCCTGCTCCAGTAGCTATCGGCCCTACACCAACAGATATTGCTATGAGCAGTGGGGTTACGCAGGGTACTACTATTGATACCCCTTATATTCCTACAGCAAATGACATTGGGTTGTACTTAAATGCGCGTCCAGATATCACTGATCAAGAAATCAGAGATGCTTTAGCGCAATATAACATCAGCCCTGAATTGGTTGCACAGGCGTCACAAGATGCTCAATCAAGAATCGCATCTGCATCTGCACCTGTAGAGGACACGGCAGTGAGTGACCAATACTCTGCCGGAGGAAGACCTGCTCCTACAGCGGCTACAGAGCCAAAAAGCCTGTTCGATACTTCACTAGACTACATGAAGCGTAGCGCTGAAGGCACTGAGACGTTAGCTAGTTACACTCCAGAGACAGTTACAGCAGGAACACTACCTGGTGTAGATATCTCTCAATACATGGACCCATACACTCAACAGGTCATTGATACATCACTAGCAGATCTTGAGCGTCAGCGTTTAATCCAACAGCAAGGTATCGGCGCACAGGCGCAGGCGGCAGGTGCGTTCGGCGGATCTCGCATGGGCATCCAAGAGGCAATGACCAATGAGGCGTTTGCTCGTCAAGCAGGTACATTGGCGGCAGGACTACGTTCAGCAGGATTTACTCAGGCGCAAAACCTCGCGCAAACAGATTTGGCTCGTCAGCTACAGGCTGATCAGTTAAATCAAGCGGCAGGACTTTCTGGCGCTCAGTTCCAACTCGGTGCTTACAACCAACTTGGTGGCATGGGTCTAACTGGGTACAACCTAGCAAACCAACAGATGAACCAGTTCATGGCGAACGAGGCTATGAAGCAAGGCTTGCAAACTAACCTGTACGGTCAGCAAGTAGGTCAGGCTACAGGATTCTTTGGACAGCCAGTACAAAGCCTACCGTATGTATCAGCGGCACTCGGAGCATCTCCAATGCCACAGACAACAACACAAAGCCGTTCGCCAGGTGCGTTTGATTACCTTACGTTAGGCGCGTACATGTTCCCATACAGGTAAGCGGAGAAGACAATGTTAAGACCACGCGGAATGGGGATCATGGATTTCATCGCTAAGACAGGCGCTGATCTCATCACTCCTCCACAGGCAAGTCCAATAGTTCAAAATCAAAGTTATTTGAGCAGATCAATGGGCCGCCCACAGGTTGATATTTCAGCAACATTGCCAACAAAGATGAACACAGCATACCCATCTGGGATGGTTGCTATGCAGGAAACAACCCCACAAGTTCAGGCAATGATGCGCGGACAAGCTCCAGAGCGCACTGCGACAGTAACACCTCCACAGGTAACAGCGGCTCGCCCACAGATGCTTGAGCCTAACCGCATGATAGGTGAGCGTGGACCTGTTGGATCTGGCGTAATGCAACCAGGTATGGATCGCGAGAAGATGATCGCGGCGGCTAAGGTTGCAGAGGTTGAAGCCAAGAACCCAGAACTCAAAGCAGATCCATCATTCCAAGATCGAGTCAAAGGATTTTTTGGCGACAGAGAGAAGATGCTCGGACTCGCACTGGCGTTCAACTCGATGCGGTTAAATCCAGACACTGGACTTGCTACGATCATTGGCTCTGAACTGAAGGACATCCGGGACACTCGCAGGATACAGGCGACAGCAAATCGTACAGCAGATGCTTTAGAGAAGTTCGATCCTAAGCTCGCGCAAGCAGTTAGAGAAGGAATGGACCCTAAAACTGCTATCGAGATGTATCAATCTCAGAGAAAAGGTGTTGTTGTCGGCAAGAAGATCGTCAACCCATACACATCACAAGTCATTTATGACGGCACTGGTGAAGATGGAGAGCTTCCGGCGGCATATAGAACATTACAGTTGCGCGCTGAAGCGGCAGGACTAAAACCTGGAACCGAACCGTTCAATCAATTTATGATCAATGGCGGTCAACGCTCAGGATTGAGTATTAAGACAAATCCTGACGGCACATTTGAGATCACTGAAGGCGGTGCGACTGCAAGTAAGTTGACTGAAGGTCAGACAAACGCTTTGACATTCGGCGGACGTATGCAGTCATCTGGACAAATCTTGAATCAGGTTGAGTCGCAAGGGACAGACCTTTATCAAAGTTTAGTGCAAAATATTCCAATTGCAGGTAACTATTTATTGAGTCCTGAATATCAGTCGTACTCACAGGCAAAACGCGATTTCATTAACGCTGTGTTGCGTAAGGAGTCAGGTGCGGCAATTGCGGCCAGTGAGTTTGATAACGCTGACAAACAATACTTCCCACAACCTGGGGACAGCGATCAAGTAATATCACAAAAACGTGCTAATCGTGAATTGGCAACTAAATTGATGATGGCTGGCGTTCCTATCAAGGGATTAACAGAAGATCCAAAAGTGATCTTGCAAAATGTAGCTCAAGGTATTCAAAAGCCTGCTGGGGTATCTCAGCAAATCTGGGATGCAATGACTAATGAAGAAAGGCTTGCATTTAAGTAAGGAGCGGAAATGACCCCGACACCACAACAACAGGCCGCTATTGATGCCGCAACAGCAAGGCTTGGCGGATCGGTAACAACTCCAGGTGGGCAAACATTCACTCCTGAACAAATGCGTATCATGGAGCAAGTGCAGGAAAGGGTTAAGGCCAAGTCATATGATGTGGTTAAGACTCTTCCTGATGGCTCTCAAGTTTTGCAGTTCAGTGATGGAACAATGCAAGTTCTCAACCAAGAGGCAGGACTTGCATCGAAAGACCCAGATATCGTCAACGCGGCAATGCGCGGCGAAAGCCCAGTAGAGGCATCAAGGCAGAAACGCGCAGGAGAGATCCTTGCACAGCCTGGAGCGATGCGAGGCGCTAAAGGTGCAACTTTACTCAAGGGTCTTCCTTTTGCTGGATCGTACATGGATGAGTTCATTGGTCAGACACCTCGTGAAGAGGCGCAGATCAGAGGTCTACAATCGGCATTTGAAACACAGCGTCCAGGTGAGGCATTAGCAGGACAGGTTGCTGGCGGAGTTGCTGGTGGCTCGGTATTGGGCTTAGGTTCAACATTCGTTGGCGGGGCGCAGTTAATTGATAAAATCTCTCGCCTACCGAGAGCAGGAAAGTATCTATCGTATCTTGGTCTTGGTGGCGCACTCGGCGGCAGTGAGGCCGCTATCTATGCGACTGGCGAAGACAAAGATCCAACAAAGGCTGGAATGATTGGCGGTGCTATTGGTGGTGCAGTTGCAACAGGTGTCCCCGCAATTGGCTCAACATTAGCCAAAGGGTACGCAAACCTCAAAACATTCTTAGGACGTAAAGACCTAACGAACATTGCATCGACTCTTGGTGTATCAAACGAAACTGCAAAAGTTATTCAGTCTGTTGTACAGCAGGGTGATGCTGATCTCGCTGATATGTTGGCGGCGATTGATCGCGCAGGCGAGCAGGGTATGATCGCTGATGCAGATATCGCTACTCAGGTGTTGCTTGATGCGGCGGCGGCTACAGAAGGTGGAGCGGCGGCCATTGTTCGTTCTGCTGTAGAAGGCAGAGCCAAGCAAGCAGGTCAGCAGTTAGAGACGACTCTTGGTGAAACCATTTCTCCGCGCCCAACTACTGCGGCAGGTGAAGCGGCTGATGTACAAGATATCGCCTCAGAGATTGCGGCTCAGACAAGACCACAAAGACAAGCGGCATACAACAAGGCATACAACACTCCAGTACGTTATGACACAGACGCAGGTAGAGCGATTGAGTCTCTGATCGGACGCATTCCATCTGGAACTTTGCGTAAGGCGATCAGTGAAGCAAACGACACAATGCAAGTAGAGGGTGTTGGCACTAAACAGATTATGGCTGATATCGCTGATGATGGATCAGTAACATTTATCGAAATGCCAAACATGGTACAGCTAGACTATATCAAGCGCTCTCTCGGAAAGATCGGCCAAGAAGTAGACAACCTCGGAAGACCAACATCTGAGGCAGGCCGCGCTCAGTCTCTATATCGTGAGTTAAGCACAGCGCTTGGCATAGCGGTTCCAGCATACAAGGAAGCCGTGAAACTTGGCGGAGATAAGATAGGCCGAGATCAGGCGCTACAGATTGGCGAGAGCGCATTAAAAACAAATGTGACTCCTCGTCAGGTTGCTCGTGATCTTGCAGGTCTTGATGAGGGCCAAAAGTTATACGCTCGTGTTGGACTGCGTGACGCGATTGAGCGCACTATCGATAACGTAAAGGCAACCATTGCATCTCCTGATGTTGATGTGAAAGCACTGCAAAACATTTTGCGTGATCTTTCATCTAAGGCAAATCAGTCTAAGGTGAAGTACATAATCGGTAATGAGAACGCGGCTAAGTTGTTCAGAGAGTTAGAAAAAGCCAATGCGGCGCTCTCTCTACGGGCGGCTGTTGCAGTGAACTCAAAGACAGCGATTAGGCAGTCAATGAAAGAAAGCATTGAGGCTTTAACAGAGCCTGGTGCTTTACAAACTGCAATGCAGGGTGAGCCAATCACAGCAATTCAGCAAGTAGTTAAGGCAACCACTGGCGCTGGCACTGAGTACACAGAAGCTCAGAAGAGCCAGATCATGCGTGAGATTGCTCGTGCAATGACCCAGGCTCGTGGCGAGGCGGCAAAAGATCAGTTGAAAGTGATTTATAATGCTGTGAAAGAGAATCGTGCGACAGCCGAAGAAATGCAGAGGGCGGCAGATTTCTTAGTGAATAGTGTTACATTACCATCTGCAATGTTTGGAACAGCGGCGGCGACTAGGGATCAACAATGATAGACAAACCACAACCAATGGATGAAGGTCAGATCGAAAGCATTGCTCGTGATGCTGTATCTGACGCTATCGACTTCATTGAGTCTGAGATCGCTCAGGATCGTATTAAGGCGCAACGCTACTTTGAAGGCGAGGTAGACCTCGGTGAAGAGGAAGGCCGGAGCAAGATTGTAGCGACTAAGGTGCGTGACACCATTCGCCAGATCAAGCCATCCCTGATGCGTGTGTTCCTATCAAATGAGAGCTATGTCCAGTTCACTCCATCTAAGCCACAGGACGTTGAGGCGGCTGACGTAGCCACTCGGTACGTCCACTCTCAGTTCACTGAGAAGAATGGCTATCGAGTTATCAACGATGTGTTCCACGATGCACTGTTGAAAAAGGCAGGTGTTGTAAAGGTCTACTGGGACGAGGCACAGAAGTCAGATACACACGAGTACACTAACCTGACAGAAGAAGAGTTCATGCTTCTGGCCCAGGATGATGACGTTGATGTCACTCAGCACTCAGTTACTTACGAGGTGCAGATGGACGAGCAAGGAGTGGAGATACAGATTCCATTCCATGACGCAAAGATTGTACGCACAACAACAGAAGGCTCGTTGCGCGTTGAGTCAGTACCTCCAGAAGAGTTCTTTGTAGACCGTAACTCTAAGTCGATTGACGACTTCTATGTGATCGGCCACAGAACAGAGATGCGAGCCGGTGACTTGGTTGCGATGGGTTATGACCCTGACATCGTGTTCAGCCTATCTGGTATCTCTGATCACGACACAATGGCTGAGGCGGAAGACTTTGAACGCCGTGGCTACGATCAAGAGCAAGATGAAGATATCCGCGATCCATCAATGCGTAAGGTTGCTGTCACAGAAGCCTATATGCGTATCGATGTGGATGGCACTGGCGTGGCACAGTTGCACAAGATCACGATGGGCGGTGGGCAGTATCAACTACTCGACTATGAGCCTTGGGATCAAATCCCATTCGCAGTATTTGAGTGTGACCCAGAGCCACATGCGTTCTTTGGGCGCTCAGTTGCTGATCTGATCATTGAAGACCAGGATGCGGCAACGGCTATCTTGCGTGGTGTTCTTGATAACATTGCAATGGTCAACAATCCTCGCCTAGCGATGGTTGAGGGTCAGGTAAACATTGATGATCTACTGAACAACGAGATCGGTGGCATTGTTCGCCTACGCGATCCAAACGCAGTACAGCAACTCAACATCCCATTTGCGGCAGGCCAAGTGCTTGGAGCGATGCAGTATTACGATCAGGTAGTCGAGTCAAAGACTGGTGTCTCAAAGGCATCTGTTGGCCTAGATCCTGATGCGCTGAACAATCAGACAGCGACAGCGGCTCGTCTCACAGCGAGTGCGGCGGCAGGACAGATTGAGGTCATTGCTCGCAACTTAGCAGAGGGCGGTATGTCACGCATGTTCAAGCTCATGCTGAAGCTACTTGCCGAGAACTCTCCAGAAGAACAAATGATGCGTATGACCGGCGGTATGTTTAGACCGATTGATCCGCGCTCATGGAACACAGAGATGTCGATTTCTGTGAATGTAGGCTTGGGTACTGGTAAGGAAGATGAGCGTCTCATGGCGCTTCAGCAGACCTTACAGACACAGTTGCAGTTCTATCAGACAGGCGGTCCAAACAACGGCATCGTCAGTATGACAAACATCCGCAATACTTTGGCCGATATCCTGGCGATCACAGGTATCCGCAACTCTGATCGCTACTACCAGACAATGACTCCTGAGATCGAAGCTCAGTTGATCATGATGCAACAGCAGGCAATGGCTCAGGCGGCACAAGGTCAGCAAGACCAACAGGCGCAAGCACTGGTGCAGGCCGAGACAATCCGAGCGCAGGCTAAGGCTCAGTCAGATCTGGCTAAGATCCAGTTGGATGCTCAGAAGGCTCTGGCACAGGATGACCGCGAGCGCGATAAGATGGATCAAGACCTACTTATCAAGGCCGCTGAGATCATCGGCAAGTACGGCACTGCGGTAGACGTAGAGAACATCAAGAGCATGCAAAAACAGCAACGATTCGCTGATGTGTCTCCGGCTCAAGCAGTCGCTCAAAGTAGGTACTAATGTCGAACATTAAAGATAGGGCTGGAAAGATACGCGATCTCATGCGTGACGAGACATTCAGGGATGTCATGCAAGGGGTCAGAACTGAGCAAGTTGGTGTATTTTTATCCAGTAATGCTACAATCGAAGATATTGAGGAAGCGCATCAAATCGTTGTTGCACTTGATAAAATTGAGGCGTACATGCGTACCGTACTAAATGACGAGGCCGTGTACGACAAGAAAAACACTTAGACTGGAGACACTGGACCGTGGAAACGACAGAATCTAGTAATGGGCCAATGACTGTTGAGTCGGCGGCGGAACTTCTCGTACAGCGGGAAGAAGAGCAACCAGAAGCGACTGAAGAGGTAGCTGAGGCTGAGGAAGGACAACCCGTAGCGGATTCTTTCGATGAGGCCGATGACTCGGATGACGGTGAGGTTGAGGATGTCGATGCCGATGAAGTCAACGAGGTTGATGATGACGCAGAAGACGAGGATGAGTACGAAGACAACGAGGAAGACGTTGAGGAAACGGACCCTGCGCTAGAAGCACATACCGTAAAGGTAGACGGGCAAGAATTGCAGGTAACTCTCGAAGAACTCAAGCGTGGTTACTCAGGTCAGCAGTACGTCCAAAAGGGCATGCAACAGGTTGCTGAGGCGCGTAAAGCGGCGGAGGCACAGTACAGCGCCCTAATGCAAGAAAGACAAAATCTTGCACAGTTGGTAGAACAGGTACAACACGGTGGTATTGCGCCTCCTGTAGAGCCAAATGAGGAAATGTTTAAGGATGACCCCATCGGCTACTTTGAAGCCAAGATGGAGTTTGACGCGCAAGCTAAGAAGTGGAACGCGGTACAGCAAGAGCTAGCCGCCAAAGCAGAACAGCAAACTTACGCTGAGCAACAAGCCAAACAGGCTATGGCTCAACAAGAGGCGCAGATCCTTATGGAGAAGATACCTGAGTTGCGTGACGCTGGTAAGGCAACGCAGTTCAAGAAAGATATCGTACAGGTAGCGACAGAGGTATATGGATACCCAGAGGAGCTACTAGGTAACATCACAAGTCACCGAGACTTATTAGTGTTACGAGACGCGATGATGTATCGGAAACTCATGGGCAACGAGGACAAGGTGAAGGGTAAGGTCAAAAAGGCCAGTCCAGTCATCAAGCCAGGTACTAAGAAAGTTACTACCAACAATGACGTAGCTCGTAAGAAGCGAGCCAAACTGAGAAAGTCAGGTAGCGTTGAAGACGCACTGGCACTGATGTTGAATAACTAACTTGAGGTAATAGACATGGCACAGCCAACCAACACTTTTGACAGCTATGATGCTGTCGGTATCCGCGAGTCGCTAGAGGACCTGATATACGATGTAAGCCCCGAAGACACGCCGTTTTATAGTGCTTGCGCGAAAGTAAAGGCAACTAACACTTTGCACGAGTGGCAAACAGACGCATTACGCGCATCAGCGGCAAACGCTCACGTTGAAGGTGACGACACCACTGCTGAAGCTCGTACAGCGACTTCACGTTTGGGTAACTACACTCAAATCTTCAAGAACGCAGTATCTGTACCTGATACAGACAACGGTCTTGATAAGGCTGGCCGCGCTAAAGAAATGGCGTACCAGACACTGAAGATCGCTAAAGAGCAAAAGCTCGACATCGAGAAGGCATTGTTCGACAACAACGCTCGTGTAGCAGGTAACTCTACTACTGCGCGTGAATTGGCGGGCGCTCCTGCTTGGATGATCACTAACACTGACTTTGTTACTGGCGGCGCGACTGATGGTGCAGATCCTACTGGTGACGGTACTGACGCTCGTACAGATGCAGTTGGCTCGTTAACAGCGTTCAGCCAAGCCAAGTTTGACGGTGTTATGCAGTCAATCTGGGAGCAAGGCGGAAACCCTGATGTTGTTTACTTGTCAGCGTTCCAGATGAACAAGGCACTCGGATTCACTGGTATGAACAACCAGCGTTCAACTATCGGTGCTTCTGTTGGTGGTACTAACGCTGTGATCAACGCAGTTGACGTATACGTTACTCCTTGGGGGACTGTAGAATTTATCCCTACTCGTGAGAACCGTTCACGCGATGTGTTCATCATGCAAAACGACATGTGGTCTGTTGGCGTTCTACGTCCAACTAAGAACACTGCGTTGAGCAAGACAGGTGACTCAGAGCGCCGCCAGGTGGTTACTGAACTGACTCTTATTTGTAAAAATGAGAAGGCCTCAGGCATCATCGCTGACAACACAACTTCTTAATGAAGTGACCAAGGAAGGGGCTACGGCCCCTTTCTGCTTTGGGGGATAGGAAATGGCTAAATACAAAGTAGTTGTTGGAACACTGTTCATGGCAGGTCAGAAGTACCGCCGAGGCGACATCGTAGAGTGCGCCAACCCACAAGATTTCGGAACCCGACTAGAAGTAGTCGCGGAGCCAAAGGTAGAAGAGAAGCCAAAACCTGCTCGTAAGCCACGAGCTAAGAAGGCGGCAGAATGAAGTTAGGTGAGAAGGTTCTGTATGACCACACTGAAGATAAGGTAGTGGTCCAGAAGACTCATGACGTAAACCCTGAGATGCATCGCGCACAGATGTTGCGTGAGGCTGGTGCAGGCCAAAAGGGCGAGCATCGGCTCGTTGGAACAATTCCACTGAACCTTATTGCAGAATGGTGCAAAGAGGCCGGAGTAAGGTGGAATGACATACAAGCTCGGCAGGAAGTTGTGAAGCGCAAGATCCTGTCAGGGGACTTTGACAAGTTCAGAGTGTGGAAGGGAACGTATTGAGGTGGACAGACGTACTGCGGCTTCTGCTCATAAGCGGATCGATGATCTGGAGAAACAACTCGTGAAACATGAGGCAGTGTCTACAGAGCGTTGGACAGAAACAATTTTACGAATCAAAAGGATTGAGGCGATCATGATCGGGACAGCGGGTGCTACCATCATGCTCCTGATCACCCTGTTAACCAAAACGGGATAGAGAGCCATGATATTTGAGGCAATAGCCGCCATAAAAATTGCGAACGAAGCTGTGTCCGCAATAAAAGAGTTTGCAGGCCACGTTTCTTCTGTAGGAGAAATGGGTAAGGATTTAACAAAATTGGCTGATGCCAAGGACGATATCGAGAAAGCGGCCAAGGATGGCGATATGGAAGCGTTCTGGGCGTTAGAAGATATCAAGCGGCATGAGGCTGAGGTGAAGCAACAGTTCATCTACGCGGGCCGGGCTGGCCTTTGGGATGATTACTGTAAGTTCATAGCCAACCGCAAGCAATTGCGTGAGAACGAGCGTAAACGTGCGGAAGCTAAGAAATTGGCTCGAAAGAAAGCCATACAGAATGGATTTTTGTATGTGGCTGTTGGCATTGCTGTTCTCGGTATTGTGGGTGGGGCCGTGGCCTTACTACTGTGGCTTATTAGCCTTAAAGGTACTTAGAGATGGCTATTGAGTATCGAGGCGAACGATTCGCCGGTTACAACAAACCTAAGAGGACACCAAATCATCCTCGTAAGTCGCATGCTGTTCTGGCAAAAGAAGGCGACACAATCAAGCTTATTCGTTTCGGTCAGCAAGGAGTCAGCGGTGCGGGCAAGAAGCCGAAGACCGAGAAGGAGAAGGCGCGGCGTAGATCATACTATGCTCGCCATAACGCGCAGGGAAAACCCACAAGCAAGCTCTCTGCAAAATACTGGTCACACAAGGTTAAATGGTGAAGAACATGGCAATGTACGGCAAAAAGACAGCAAAGAAGGGCATGAAGAAGATGGCTAAGAAGGAGTTCACTCCATGTAGCCGGTGTCCTAACCCAGCATCATGCAAGCGGGCAGGAATGTGCCTGGCTAAGGCGATTGGCTAATGGCTAAGTCAGGACTGTACGCAAACATTCATGCAAAGCGGAAGCGCATTGCAGAAGGCTCGAAAGAGAAGATGCGGAAGCCTGGTTCTAAGGGTGCGCCTACAGACGCGGCATTCGCTAAGGCCAAGAAGACGGCTAAGAAAAAGCCAAAGAAAAGGACATAACGGGCATGACAAAAGAGATGTTGGAGAAATATGATGCGAACGGCAACGGCGTTCTCGATCCGGATGAGCTTGCTCTTATTGAACTTGAGGATCGCCGCCGTAAGATGGAGGATGAAGACGCTCAGCGCGATTCGATCCGCAAGATGGCGTGGTTCGCGCTGTTTGGCTTACTGCTGTATCCCTTTGGTATTTTTCTATGTGATGTTTTCGGACTTGCTACAGCGGCGGGTTTGATCGCTGACATTGCTCCGACTTACTTTGCATCGATAGCGGTCTTGGTATCTGCGTTCTTTGGGGCAAGCGCAATAACCAAGAAGAAGGCCGAGTAACGTGAAGACCTGTCTGTATAGCTACACAAGAGGGCTGTACGAGACTGAGTGCGGAGGCAAGACTGTCACCAGGCCAACCACTAAATGCGACAGGTGTGGAAGAAAACCAGAGGAGGTGGCTTATGCCGCTGATCAACGGGTACAGCCAGAAGTCGATAAGCAAGAACATCAAAACGCTGATCGGTGAAGGTAAGAGCCAAAAGCAAGCTGTAGCTATCGCTCAGTCAGTTGCGAAGAAGGCTAAGTCAAGGAGGCGTAGTCGTGCTTAATTTATTACTCGGTCCAGCGATGGAGCTAGGCAAAGAGTTCATCAAGGGCAAGGCTGACGAGAAGAAGGCCATCCAAGAGCGCAAGATCCAAGCGATCCAGAATGACGCTGACTGGGAAGCCAAGATGGCTGACGCTACAAAGGACTCCTGGAAGGATGAATTTTTCTCCATCATTTTAGCAATGCCACTAATCGCTGTTGCGTACAGCGTAGCGATGGACAGCCCACAAGTAATTGAGCGTCTCGACATGGCGTTCGATACTCTGAACACTCTCCCGGAATGGTATCAATACCTACTCTTCATCGCTGTGACGAGTTCATTTGGCGTGAAGGGTGCTGACAAGTTAATGAAAATGCGAGGAAAGAAATGATCGAGAACTACCAGCAGTGCCTAGAGATGTTACTGCACCATGAAGGTGGATTCGTAAACCATCCTGCTGATCCAGGCGGGATGACCAATCTCGGAGTGACCAAGAAGGTCTACGAGGAGTACCTGGGCCGCGAGGTCACAGAGGACGAGATGAGAGCATTGACGCCAGAGGATGTCGCGCCACTGTACAAGCGTAACTATTGGGACAGGGTGAAGGGTGATGATCTGCCGTCTGGTCTTGATTGGGCTGTTTTTGATTGGGCTGTTAATAGTGGGACTGGCAGGAGTGCAAAAGCTCTCCAAACGTGTATCGGAGCTACAGCCGATGGAGCGATTGGTCCTAACACACTGAAGACACTTGCTGAGTGCGATCCTAAAGAGATCGTGATGCAGATGTTTGAGGCGCGTCAGGCGTTCTACGAAAGCCTGTCTACGTTCGACACGTTCGGCAAAGGATGGAGTCGCAGAAATCAAGAGACACTCGATCAAGCGATCACAATGATAGACAACAATTAGTGTTGCACTAGTTAACAAAATATGTTTCAATGCTCCTGTTGTTTACCAATAGGAGCTTGAAATGAAAAATCAAACAACACTCATGGCCCGCATCTGGGCTGACCTTTCTGCGATCAATGTCAACGAGCATGTTCAGAAGAAGGTCAATCTATCCTACCTCTCATGGACTTGGGCGTGGTCAACTCTGATGTCCAAGTATCCAGAGTCATACTACGTCTTTGAGGATCACGCAGAGAATGACGGCTCTGTGATGGTTGAGTGCGTCCTGACTATTCACGAGGGTGAAGAGGTTGCCACTCGCACGATGTGGTTGCCTGTCATGGATCACAAGAACAAGGCGATCATCAATCCAAACTCACGCGATATCTCAGACACTCGCATGCGCTGTCTTGTGAAGTGCTTGGCTATGTTTGGTCTTGGGTTCTACATCTACGCAGGTGAGGACATCCCACAGGCCGAGGCAGAGGCTCTCACACAACCTATCGACAAGGACCAGGCTCAACGTCTTAATGAGATGTTGGACTATTCCGGCACTGACGTTGCTAAGTTTCTAGCGCACTACAAGATCAGTTCTGTGTCAGAACTTCCAAAGTCGCATTACGAGCAGGCGTATAACGCGCTAGCGCAAAAGATCGCAAATATGGAAGCCCAGACTGCACAGGCTGACGAGGAGTTGTCAGATGTCGATCTGTAAGTGGTGTGGTGAAAAGGCTGTCGTCATCGACAGCTTTGGCATCCAGTGCGCCGCGTGTTGGCTCAAAGGAGTAGGAAATGGGAAAAGGAAGCAAACCGCGTCCGATACCAGACAAGGAAAAATTCCAGCAAAACTGGGACAACATCTTCAAGAGGGACAAAAGTGATGAGAGTGCTGAATCACGAGCAAGGCACACAGGAGTGGCTGACAAGCCGCCTAGGCTGTCCTAGTGGGTCAGGGTTCGATAAGTTAATTACGTCTACTGGCAAGTCTTCTACGCAGTCTGAGGGCTATATTAACCAGTTGATCGCTGAGTTGATTACAGGAAAGCCGACAGAGTTCAAGGTAACTGAGGCTATGGAGCGCGGCACTGAGCTAGAGCCAATGGCTCGTGACTTCTACGAGTTAGCCAGTGGTCACCAGGTTCAGGAGGTTGGTTTCTGCCTTCATGATGTGCTGAGATGCGGAGTGTCACCGGACGGCCTAGTTAGAGAGGATGGTGGCCTAGAGATCAAGTGTCCTGCTCCGCATAATCATGTGGCTTATCTGAGAGAGGGTAAGTTGCCTACCAAATACAAACAGCAGGTGATGGGTTGTTTGTGGGTGACAGGTAGAGACTGGTGGGACTTTGTGTCCTATCACGAGTCGATGCCTGCGCTGATTGTCCGAGTCCATCGTGATGAGGACTACATCAATGCATTGGCGACTGAGGTTGCTAAGGCAGTTGATACCATCGAAATTGAAGTTAATCGATTAAAGGAAATGTAATGGAACAAAAATACGATAATTCCAACCGTGGCGCTCTGTGGAGCAACAAAGACAAGAAGCGTCCAGAGAAGCGTGATCCTGATTTTCAGGGGTATGTGAATGCGTGTTGCCCACACTGCAAGCAGGACAACGAGTTTCAGTTAAGTGCCTGGAAGAACGAGCGCACAAGTGAGCGTCAGCCGGTGTTGAGCTTGTCAGTGCGTGAGGGGATTAAGGATCAAGCGCCACAGCAGGCAAGTCAGCCGACATCGGCTCCAACGCCTGTTGCGGATGTGAATGACGAGATACCGTTTTAGGCCGAAAAAAGACCCGCGCGGAGCGGGTCAAAAGTCATAGAGGGAATGCATCAAATGTCCGATGCCATTACAGAATAGCACAAGGGGAGCCAATGAAACGAATACACGCAGGACGATGCATTGAAAAAGCTCAGAGGCTGTTTGGGGTTTCTAACCTCAAATTGGCTTCTGACATGAATGTTTTTCATCAGCAGATCACACGCTGGAGGAAGTCTCCAGACATGAAGATCAGCAAGCTACAAGACTTTGCTGAGTATTTCAGCATGGATTTTTATGAGTTCTTAAAACTAGGAGAGGACGATGAGTAAAGCACGATGGTCAAACGCAGAGTTGCTCACGCTGGGTGACCTGTATCGAGAAGGCAAGAGCTACAACGAGATCGCTGTAAAGCTCAAAAGAACCAAGCGGGCAGTGGCCTACGCTGTCAATGCTTACCGTGATGTGATCAACATTGATTATCGTCAGAAGGGTTCTGGGCGCAAGGCAGAGACTTTGTACGCGCCGACTCGCGTTGATGAATCGGAGATTGTGACTGTGACGCTAACAGAGCCTAAGAAGCCCTGGTGGAAGATCTGGTGAGTGATTCACTCAAGCAAACAGTAACCTCGGAGCAGGCCGCACTACAGTCGTACCGCGACATCAAACAGATGATGAAGGACCACGGCTACTGTGTGGTCACGATCAGGGCTGGTGGCCGATCATTAGAACAGAACGCGCTCTACCATGTGTGGACGCAGGAGATCGCTGATAAGGTCAACAAGCATAACGGCTCTGACTTCAGTAAGGGTGAGATACACACTAAACTGAAGGCGATGTTCTTGGGCTATACCGAGCCTAAGCAGATCGGCAGTACAACAATACCGCCACAGTTGAAAAGCACCACTAAGCTAACGAAGGGCGAGATGTTTTTCTTCATGGAACAGGTGGAACACTGGGCTATCGATTCAGGGATCGCCTTATCGCACCCAGAAGACAACGAGTATTACCGGACCAAACGCAAGCATGAAACCGGCGAACAGACGGTGTAAGCAATGCCGGAAGAAGGTTCCTGCTGACTCAGCCTTTGTGAGCCAGTTGCGAGCCTTCTGCTCTTTTGAGTGCCTATCACAGTTCACCAAATCTGAATGCGGTGCAAAGGCGATCACAAAGAACCGCATGGCAGAAACCCGCGAACGCAAGAAGAAACTCCTTACTCGGTCCGACTACCTCAAGCTAGCCCAAGCGGCCTTCAACGCATACATCCGATTCCGAGATCGAGACGATGCATGTATCTCCTGTGGCAATTTTATCTTGGCAGATCAACCAGGCGGAGGATGGGACTGTGGTCACTACCGCTCCACTGGATCAGCACAGCATCTGAGAGTTGGAGGTCTGAGAGCTTGCCTGAACGCGCACAAGCAATGTGTGAAGTGCAACCGATACCTCAGCGGCAACGTGGCAGAGTATCGCAGGGGACTGATCAGGAAGATCGGCCAAGAACTGGTAGACATGATCGAGGCTGATCAAGAGACAAGGAATTACAGTTCTACTGACCTACAGCGCATCACCGAGATCTACCGCAAGCGCAAAAGAATCCATGAAAAGATCATGAAGAAAAATCAATGACAATTAACTTCTTTATTGTCCGATAAAAAAAGTAACAAAAAGTGTTGACATCATAAACACTATATGAGACTATAACTGTGTCGAATGAAATGTAATTTAAATTTAAGGAGTTCCGACATGATCACAAACAAATGCCCAAACAATGTCAGCGTTAAGTTCCACAATCAGGTTGTGGAAATTGTCACTGAGATGGCTAACGCTCTGATGAATGAGTGGGGTCACGATTTTCCATTGCTTATCAAAACCATTCATAACCGTGGCCGTTCTACGGGCGGTGGTTCTAATAATCATGTGTGCATCTCTGATGCTTATGCTGTCCAGCCACGCAAGCGAGTCTACGAACTTGAAGAGTATGCGAGCATTGCCAATAAGCCAGTGATCGGAACGATCAAGGGTGATCAGGAGACTGTACTCAAGGCGTTGTGCGCTCACGAGGTTGCTCACTGGTGGCATCATTCGCTACTGCAAAAGCAGTACGGGGAAAAAGGTTGGGGCAAGTACAAGACTGGCTTTGACGCTCCGCATGGTAAGCGGTGGCAGATGATCTACGCTGATCTGCGTACCATGTTTGTCAATCCAGAGACTAGGGGTACAAACCCCTGGTGGCCGGATGAGGATGCGGCATGATCAGAAGGGGCTACGGCCCCTTTTTTAATGCCTAATAAAAATAATTGATAAAAAGTAACAAAAAGTGTTGCAATCTATCCACAGATTGGTATCCTATCTGTGTCGGGTAATTAAATTGAAATTGAGGAGAACACGACATGACAAACACAAACTTCAAAGCTGGAAACACTGTCAACTGGTTAGTATTTGGTCAGGTTGCTTTACGCGGGTTGATTGTTAACCGCATCACTTTAGATCAAAAGTCTGCATGGGTAACTCTCCCAGATTCAGATGAAGAAATGATCGTAAAACTTGAAAACTTGGAGGCGGCGTAAGCCGTCTCTCTGGAGATCATCATGATTACAGATCAAGACATCCTCAACTCAATCAATAACGCAATTATGTCTAAGTTCTGCAAGGAGGCTAAGGTTGGCCGCATTGTCATGAACTCCTGGATTGCGCGTAATCAAGAACTCGCTGAGTATTTTGCCCAGGTTCGCTCTGACGTTATCAAGCAGGTTGCGAATGACCCAGAGTTTCTCAACGATCTTAAAAAGTCACTTGGTATTGCGGAGGCGCAGTCATGAACACAATCAAAATCACATCTGAAACTGCTGACACACTCGCTGACTTCATGAGCGAGTATCAACCACACCTGAAGGACAAGCTCGTTGCTGAGGGTTTCGAGCCTGAAGAGGTGTCTGAGATCCTGAGCGCGTACCTGTCGATACAGGGCAACCTGATCGGCATGCTTGGCGAGAAGTCAGGCACATCGTTCTCAGTCGAGATACGGTAATGTCCTACGATCCTTATAAGGCACTTGAGGCGTACATCGAAAGGGGGTATTTCGATGACGCTTTGAGGATGGTCAACGAGATCGATGATGAGATTCTGAAAAGATTACGCTTCCTCGGTATATCTGAGGTAGAACGCTACACGCTGATGTCGAGGCGTACAGCGGCTGAGAAGCTACGCAACATCATCAAAACAAAGATCGAGGAGAGCAAAGTCAGGAAGCGCCGCGAGCAGGAGCAAAGAGAGCGAAAGCGCTCAGAGCGCATTGCTAAAAAACGATTGACTGCATCTGCTGAGACTGAGTACCACATCGATCCAGAAATCCTGGCAATGGCCGAGGCAAACGAATACAACCAAGAGGAAATGTATCAATGAGTCAATATAGTCAAATCCTAACTCACTTGAAAAAGCATGGGTCAATCGATCCAATGAAGGCACTGCACCGCTACGGCTGTTACCGTTTAGCGGCTCGCATTCAAGAGATGCGACAGCGTGGTCAGCACATTGAAACCGTGATGATCAAGTTTGGTGAAGGCAGGCAACACGCTGAATATCGGTGGCGTGGTGAAAAAAGTTTGACAGATAAATCAAACGGGGAGTAAAGTTTAAAACAGTGCCGGACGGGGTTTGCGAAGCCCCTAGCGAACCGGACTGAGACAAAGGTAAAGTACCCGTGACCGCACTCCGGCACTGGTTCAAATTGTGACTAAAGCGTTCTTTTTAGTCAACATCTTTCCTAAAATCAGTCCGATTTTCTACCGTCAAAACAGTCGCATGGTGCTGTAGCACATTGAAGCCAGATATGACTCCAACCTTTGAGGGCGGGGACAAACAGCGTTAGAGGTGATGTGCCGACTGGCATGAATAGCGTACGCAAGTCGGGGATACGGTTGAGCTACCGCCAGAGATACCCACTGGGAAAGCACTGCTGATTACTGTGAGTCATTGGACGAGAAAGAAAGCATTAGAGTCTGGGGATATCACCCTACGCCCTCTAAATGACAACTACGGGCTGAAGAAATGTTGATACAACTAAGTCGAGAAGACGTACACAAATGCACGATGCTTGGGATGGACACGGTCAAAGTGTGTGAAATGCAGGGATTTCCCCCCAGGCTTGAGAACAAAGGTCAATCTCGTGAAGAAGCAAATATTTTCGGCTTCAAGGCTGAATTTGCTGTCGCTAGGCTTTTCGATTTAGAGCCAACAGGACTCAGCATTACATCCGACTACGGCGTTGATCTTTGGATTCAAGATTTCCCGATTGACGTTAAGTTTACAAACAAAATCGATGGCCCTTTGATTTTTGACAGCATGGATAAGTTCAAGTCTCAGATCGCTATATTGGTGAGCAGAACTGCTGATGATACAGTCATGAATATTTGTGGATGGATTGGCAAACCGATGTTTGAAAAACATCATAGAGTCCATAACTTTGGTTGGGGTGATAGGTTAGTGATTGATCAAGATCATTCTGCATTCTTGCCAATAGAAAGATTGTGGTGGCACATACAAACAAGAAAATTTGAGCCAAAGAAAAAGGAAATAAAAAATGAATCTTAGACCACACCAGGAGCTAGCCATTCAGATGCTCAGAGCAAGTCTGGCGTCAGGAAAGAAAAGACCACTACTCGCGGCTCCATGTTCATTCGGCAAGACAATCACAGCGGCGGCTATGCTCAAGTCAGCACTCGAAAAGGGTAAGCGTGGAATCTTCATCTGCGATCGCATCAAGCTCGTTCAGCAGAGCCTGGAGGCATTTGATCAGCATGGTTTACCTTTCGGTGTCATGCAAGGCAATCACGAGTTGGCAAATCCAAACGCGCCAATCCAGATCGCATCGATACAGACCTTGGCTCGCAGGAAGAACATGGTTGACTTTGATTTTGCGATTGTGGACGAGGCTCACACACTGTACGAGTACCAGAAAAAGATGATGGAGGCGTATGACAACGTACCGTTCATCGGTCTGTCGGCCACTCCATTCAGCAAGGGACTGGGTAAGTATTACGATGACCTGATCGTCCCAGCGACAGCGGAAGATCTGCTGGCTGAAGGGTATCTGTGTCCTGTTGACTACTACGGCGGCAAACAAGTTGCACTAGAGGGAGTCAAGACGAGACAGCTATCAACCGGCGGGACTGACTACGATCCTGATTCTCTGGCAAGGGCCGTTGAAGAAGACAAGACGCTCACTGGTGATATCGTGAAGAACTGGATGAAGCATGGCGCAGGCCGACAAACAATCGCGTTCTCTCCATCGATCAAGCACTCCAAGTTCCTGGTAGAACAGTTTAGAGCGGCAGGCATCAGCGCAGAACACATTGATGGATACATGGATGACGAGATCCGCCAAGAGATCTACGAGGCGCATGACGCAGGAGAGTTCTTGATCTTGTCATGTTCTCGACTACTGAACGTGGGCTATGACGCGCCCCAGGTTAGCTGTCTGATCGACTGCTTCCCGACTCGATCTTACATCGCATACGTCCAGAGAGCGGGCAGAATCATGCGTACATCACCCGGTAAGGAGAACGCTGTTTATCTCGATCATGCTGGTAACGTGAAGCGATTCGGTTTTGCTGAGTCGATCATCCCAGACGATCTAGACAACGGCGAGAAAAGATTCCAAGAGAAACAACAAGTTAAGGAAAAAAAGGAGGCCAAGGTCAAAGACTGCCCACAGTGCTACCGACAGATGGTAGGTGTTCGCTGTTCTTGTGGGTACGAGATCCCAATGACAAAGCAGATCCAAACAGATGAGAGTGAGTTGGAGCGGCTGACCAAGCAGGCGAACAAGGTCTACACACCACAACGTAAGTCGGAGTTCTACGGTGAACTGCTGTACTACGCCAACACTCGTGGTTACAGCCGTGGATGGGCGGCACATAAGTATCGGGCCAAGTTTGGTGTATGGCCTAACAAGGTGACACCTGTCGATGTGTACGGCATGTCGGACGAGGTGAGTCGATTCATTAAGAGCCAGAACATAAGAAGCGCATACGCAAGGATGAAGAATGACAGTAGAAACAATCCTCAACAAATTCAACAAGGTACGCAACTCAGGGCAGGATAAGTGGAGGGTCCAGTGTCCAGTTCACAATGGCAAAGATTTCAACATGAGCATCAAGGAGTGCCAGGACGGCACAGTGTTGGCGCACTGCTTTGTGTGCGGAGCGGATGGACCAAAGCTCGTTGAGGCTCTCGGTCTGCCACTGTCCGAGATATTTCCGCCAGACAGTCAGTACATACGCCCGGTGTTCAGCAAGAAGATGCAACAGGAAGCCCTAGAAGACGAGATCGTTCTGAGCATAGCCGGTGAGACGAGAAAGCTCACATTAGAGGATAAGAGGCGCATACGACTGGCTAAGGCTCGACTTGAAGGCATCGAGCAAATAAAAAATGCATCATAAGTAACAAAAAGTGTTGCATTCTTCTGTGGCTTTGTTATTATTTGGTTGTCGGGAATTGAAATGAAATTAAGGAGAACGACATGAACAACAAAGCAAAAATCAAGAAAGCAGAATATATGGAATACATCAACGAAATTACTCGCAGAATTTGTCATGGCAAGTGTTTTGAGGTTGTAGCCGATCTTCCTGTTGGTACTGTGATTATGCATTTCCCTAACAAAGCAAAAATGCTTGATTTTTTGGATGGCATGTACGGCATCTACGGTGACAAGATTACATGGGAGGCCGCGTAAGCGGCCCTAGGGGGAATCATGCCAGAAGCATTCGTTTTAGTTTTCGGCCTCTCTATTGCATTCGTAATAGCAGGGGTCATTGGTATTGTCGGTGATTACCTAGTTAACAAGTGGGGTGGCGAATGAAACATTTTGATGTAAACACTCTTCTCGTTGAAGACAATGAAGAGTATGAGATCACACTGCGTGGGATGGACATCAAGCGCATAGTGCAATTGATCAGCGACAACGCACAGTCGCAGGGTGGGTTTATCCATAGGTCAGCCGTTCGTAGTAAGCATGAGCCATTCCACTCAATCGTGCAGACAGATGGTGACACTGAGGACATGATCCACAACGAGGTCATTCTCAGGGCTTTGCAGGATGCAGAGGAGGAAGATATTCCTGATGAGTCGTTCACTGGATGGAGCAATCGCCAAATCTATAAGCCAGAAAAACGGTGCGGGGGAGCATTCTGATGAGCCTTGCAAACTATCCAACATGTCCTCACTGTGGTCTGCGCGTTCTACCAGACCATTTAGAGAAAGGCGATGAGGTCTGCATACACTGTGGACCGACTCGTGATCTAGACACATATGGCGAGTTAGAAAAAGAACGCTACAACAATTGGAAGGCCGAGAATGAACAACAAGGCAATGAATGAGCCAACAGTGGACGATGTGATGAGCTACTGGAGCAAGTGCGGCTCGATCAAGGACACCGCACAACACTTCAAAAAGACCTACAAGTCAGTCGAGATCATGGTTGCACGTTACAAGCATAACTATGAGCGTAGCTTCAACTTTCCGCACATCATCCACGCCAAGAGGTTCGGCGCGTGAGTGTCACAAATTTCGTTTGCGAGCCATGCTCTAGAGGTGAAATCGCTAAATTCATCGAAGCTAACCATTACTCGAAATCGATAAACGGCTGTATCAGTGACTACTGTTTCAGACTGATGGATGAAGAAAAAATGATCGGTGCGGCGTTTTTTGGGCGAATGGCAATGGCTAATCAATGGAAGCCGTACGCAGACGCTGAACACAAGGTTACAGAGCTTAGAAGGCTCTGCTGTGTAGATGACACGCCAAAAAACACAGAGTCATTCTTCATTGGGAAAATGCTCAGGTGGTTAAAGGCCAACACTGAGTTGGAGGTTGTCGTCAGCTATTCCGACTTGGAGTATGGGCATGAAGGTGTCATATACAAGGCATCCAATTTCAAATTTGCAGGGTTCAAGAAGGGTGCGAAGGTAATCTGGTACCAGGGTAGGAAGTATCATGACAAGACAATCAGGACAAAATACAAAGGTGAGTTGAAGCCGTTCGCAAAGAGAATCAAGGACGCTCTTGATTGCGGTGATGCTTATTACGCGACAACAAAAGGCAAGAATGCCTATGTGTATAAATTGTGAGGTTTGGTGCGTGAGTACAATTTGGAGAGCAATCCACAGGAAATATGGTTGGGTAGTGCATTTCGCAAACCACAGAGATCTGAACGCATTCCTGTTTGATGTTGGCGCGTCCAGTTACGAGGTAGAAAGTCTCGAATACTCAAAGAAGCAAGACATCATCAAGATGTTAAACGACAGTGCCACGCAAGGGTGGATGAACGGCAGGAATCCAAACAGGAAAATAAAAGATAAGGAGGAAGACACATGAACACCATATGGATGGTAGAAGATCACCTCAAAAAAAACACAATCTACCTTGAGAAGAAGCCACACGTTCGCAGATACATGTTGGAGAACAAGCACCATGATCAGATCGAGGTGACAGAGATCCAATGGAACTACAAGGGCGAGCTAATCAACATAATTAACAGCGCATACTCTCGTGGCGCAGTGGATGGAATCAGGCTAGGTAGTGGTTCATGAGTGGTCAATCTCTGCCCACTGGTGTATAAAGCGCCTATACACACTTTGGACGCTATAGGCACAGAGATGGCAGGTGGAAGACCAACCAAGTACAACGCGACAATCCAGAAGAAGGCAGACGAGTACATCAAGAATCTGCCAGATGATGAAGTCATCCATACCGTAGAAGGACTAGCCGATCACATCAATGTGGCTCGGTCTACAGTCTACAAATGGCGTGATGAGATTGAACAGTTTTCGGACACATTAGAGACAATTCTTAGGAAGCAAGCGAAGACTTTGATCAATCGAGGTCTTACAGGTGAGTTCAACGCACCGATGACCAAGATGCTAATGAACGTCAATCACGGCTACAGAGAGCGCACTGAGCTAGACAATCTGTCGAGCGATGGATCAATGTCACCACAGAAGATCGAGCGCGTGATCATCGAGGCTACTCAATCTTGAGCGGAACACTCCAGTTCAAGACAGCATCAGTATTCAGACCGCTGTTAGAACCTGCCCGATACAAAGGAGCATGGGGAGGCCGAGGTAGCGGCAAGTCACACTTCTTTGCCGAGCTACTGATCGAGGACGCTATCAGGATACCTGGTATGCGAGCGGCATGTATCCGAGAGGTACAGAAGTCTCTCAAGCAGTCATCCAAGCGATTGATCGAGGACAAACTCCAGGCGTACAACTTAGGTGAGAAGGCAGGCTTTAAGGTCTACCGAGAGGTCATCGAGACACCCAATGATGGCGTGATCATCTTCACTGGTATGCAGGACCACACTGCTGACTCTATTAAGTCGCTGGAAGGTTTTGACCGAGCATGGATCGAGGAGGCTCAGTCATTGAGCCATAGATCGCTTGAGTTACTGACACCAACCATGCGTAAGGAAGGTTCGGAGATCTGGGCATCCTGGAACCCCAACCGGCCAACAGATGCGATTGATCAGCTACTGCGCTCGGACAACACTCCAACAGGTGCTGTCGTAGTCAACGCAAACTGGAAGCACAACCCGTGGATCAGTAAGGTACTGATACAGGAGAAGGATGACTGTCTACGCATCACTCCTGATCGGTATCCACATGTATGGGAGGGAGAGTATGCAACTGTCTTGGAAGGCGCGTATTACGCTCGACACCTATCGGAAGCGGCACTTGAGGGTAGAATCGGATTCTTTGGAAAAGATCCTCTTGTCAAACTACATGCCGTGTGGGACATCGGCGGAACCTCCAAAAAGTCGGATGCGACTGCTATCTGGATTGTTCAGTACATTGGTGAAGAGATTCGGCTCATTGATTACTACGAGGCTGTCGGCCAACCGTTTGAGTCGCATGTGAATTGGCTCAGATCGAAAGGCTACGAGGATGCTCTTTGTATCCTGCCGCACGATGGCAGGAAGCACGATATGGTCTACAAGGTCACTCCGGAGGGATTCTTAAATGACGCAGGGTTCACTGTTGAGTCTATCCCTAACCAGGGAGCAGGCGCTGTACTGTCCCGTATCGAGGCGGCCAGGCGTATGTTCCCGTCCTGCCGATTCCACGATGAAAACACCAAGGGCGGCAGAGAAGCTCTCGGTTGGTATCACGAGAAGCGTGACGAGGCTAGAGGGCTTGGACTTGGACCAGAGCATGACTGGGCATCACATGGTGCAGATGCATTCGGCCTTGTTGCAATCTACAGACAAGGCATCGGCCAGACAGATACTTGGGATACGCCGATTCGTAGAAATCTCGCAGGTGTAGCATAACCACTCAATAGTGGTAAAATGTCCAAGTGATCACATACTTAGGACGGCCACATGGCAAAGAACAGCATCCTCGGTTTCGTTGAAGCTATCGGCAGAAAGTTAGCAGATGAGTATCCGAAACCAGCGCCTCCGGTAAAGCAAGTCGATAAGAAGACTGGCAAAGCATTTATGGCGAAAGGCCAGAATGAGTTGACCAAAGAGATCATGGGAGCCAGAGCTAAGATCGATAAAGACATCAAGGCTGGCAACTACGATCCATACTTCCCGCTTGAAGAAAGATTCTATGCCGATCCGACAAAGTATGAGTTCACCGGCAACACCCTGACAGACACGCTTCCAAAGACACAGAAAACCATCGATGCCAAGATCGCTCAGTTCGATACTCCACAAGCAAGAGAATCGTTGATCAGAGCATATGAAAAGTCTGCTGATGATCCATTAGCAAGAGACTGGTATGCAATGGGTCAGATGGAAAAGATGTTCATTGAAGAATTAGGCGAGAAGGAAGGCAGAAAGGCTTTCAAGGAATTATTCGCTGATGCAATGGCCGCAACTACAGGTGGTGCAGATCCTGGGTCTAATTTACTTATGGCTCAATACGGCAACTACCTGCGACAGAAAGGTCTTGATGTGCCTGATGCCGCGTATAAGATGCCAGTCCCAATCGGTGGACGCTTTGTAACCGGCAACATGGCGATGTATGACAAGGTACTGAAGCAGGGTAATCCACTCACTACGGCTGGACAACCGAAACGCCATAACTTCTCTGCAAACTTCCAGGGTGATCGCTCACGGGCAACCATCGATGAACAGATGACTTCAGGAATGACCGGTGGAAAGTTTAATGCTCCGCCACAGGGTGCGTATGGAATCCTAGAAAACATCGTTGCAGATGAGGCGGCAAAGCGCGGACTACAATCTGCGAATATGCAAGATGTTGCGTGGGCAGGTTACAAAGGCATCGAAGGCAAGCCGATGATTCAGTTTGTCAACGAGGCTATTGAAAGAACAGCAAGATTAACTGGACGCACCCCAGATGAGGTTGCACGAGGTATCCCAAGAGGAATGCCATTGTACGATGCAGGCGGAGGATTGATCGCGGCAGGTACGATCTACAAGATGCTATCTAGTGCGGCATCTGATAACGCATCACCAATTCCTGGTGGAATGAGTATGCCGAGCGCACAGGCTGTTAGTGAGGGTGTTAGATCATCACAAAAGCAAGGTGGCGCAGAAACAGCAAACGCGATTTTAGGTGAACTTCTCGGCTTCATGGCTCCAACATCTGCTGGCGGCGGTGTAGACACAATGGAAGGTTACCTGCGGAGCAAGACACGTTAATGGCTAGCACTATCCTCAAAATCATTGATCGCCTGATCAAAGCAGGATACCCAGAAGATACGGCTAAGAAGATCGCTACTGGCGAGTTGCCTATGGATGAGGCTAGCCGTTTAGCAAGGGCAGGAGAGCAGGCAACAGACACAGGCCGTGAGTTGTTCCATTGGACTAACCGTGACTTCAATGAGTTTCAGCCTAGCACTAGTGGTAAGTTTGGGCAGGGCGTTTACTTATCACCGAGGCCATATTACGGCGAAAAATATGTAGAGCGCGGCGATCCAAGACGCATGAGTGTTTTTGGCCCGAGCAACATAGCCAAGCGCGAAGACATCAACAATGTTGAGAAAAGCGTCATTGCGGAGATGAAGGCTCAAGGCGTACCTCCGATGGCGATTGGTGATACGTTCTGGAATATGGTGCAGAGCAAACTCAAAGAAAAAGGTTTTGACGCGCTAGAGTTCGGTGATGAGGTAGTAGTCTTTGACCCTGCGCGAGTCAAAGATGTTAGGGCCGCATTCGATCCAGACAATATCGGCAAGCCAAACATCTTGGGCGGAGCGGCTCCAGTAGCGGCAGGCGGCCTACTTGCGGCATTAGGCTTACCAGAAGACGCTACAGCGGCAGATATCGCTACAGCAGGCATGACCATAGGCGACAAGGAAGAGGCTCGCGCAGAGGTCCAGCAGATGATCTTAGACGCACTCCTTGGATTTATGGCTCCAACACCATTAGGTGATGCTACAATGGACGCATACAACCAGCGGAAGAACCAGTAATGGCAATATCGACTTACAGCGAGTTGAAGACCTCAATCGCTAACTTCCTGAACCGCTCCGATCTCGACTCGGTGATCCCTGATTTCATCTCACTGGCAGAGGCTCAGATCAATCGAGACATCCGCCACTGGGAGATGGAAGAGCGAGCATCAGGACAGCAAGATCCAGGCGATCAGTATATGCAGGTTCCTGCTGACTGGCTCGAAACGATCCGGCTTCACTTAACAGGCTCAGGTACGTCAACACTTGAACTGGCTAGTCTCTCTGCCATTGCAGACAAGCGCCAGGATAATGACGACATCACCGGCAAGCCACGATTCTACGCACATGTACGAGGTGAGTTTGAGTTGTATCCGACACCGGATGACACCTATGACTTTGAACTTCTGTACTACAAAAAGATTCCTGCACTGTCAGATAGCACCACAACCAACTGGCTGTTGGACTACGCTCCTGACGTATACCTTTATGGCAGTTTGATACATTCTGCGCCATACTTGCAGGAAGACGAGAGGTTACAGTTATGGTCACAGTTATATGCGGCGGCTGTAGTCAACCTTAATACTCAATCTGAGCGCGTGAAAAACTCAGGAACGGGCATCAGGCTTAACATCAGAGGACTTGGATAATGTCATTCTCTAACCACTTAGAAACCGAGATTCTGGACCATGTGTTTGGTGGCAACGCCTACACCGCTCCTGGAACTCTTTATCTCGCACTGTTCACATCGAACCCAGACGAGGACGCATCAGGTACTGAGGTATCGACTTCAGGCACTGCGTATGCTCGCCAGACAGTAACATTCACTGTATCGGGTAACACAGCGACAACAGACGCGGCGGTTGAATACTCAACAGCGACAGCGAACTTTGGCACTGTGACTCATGTTGGTGTGATGGACGCATCAACAGCTGGTAACTTGCTTGCTTATGCGGCGCTGACTAGCTCAAAGACAATTGAGACTGGCGATGTGTTCCGCGTACCTGCTGGTGACCTCGACATCACGCTGGACTAATTAGATGCCTAGTAACCGGATCGGTTATGGCTACGGCACATACAGTGATGCTGATTACGGCACTGAAGGTGTAATTCAGACCGGGTCAGCGTCAATATCTGCGTCATGTACCGTTGTTGCGAATGGTGGGATTCGGAAGGATGCATCAGCGTCTGATTCAGTCGCAACATCCGCGATCACTGCATCTGCTACACGCATTAGGGAGTCTGATGCATTAGTTAGCTCCACAGCGGTCACTACCTCATTGGGTGAGGAGTTTATCCTCAAAATTATCAGTGAGTACGACTATGGTGATGGTGCTTACGGCTATGCATCGTATGGCCAGGGTCCACTCGATACTGTATCAACTGGATCTGCATCAAGCACAGGCGCGGCGACTCGTGTCAGGATAGCTTCTGCTACATCGACTGCGAGCGCATCGACTGCATCATCAGGACTCATGGTTTTCGATGGAGTAGCTCAGGCCGATGCAAGCACTACAACAGCGGCAGATTCAGTAGTTACTGCTGGCGGTAGCGCGACTGTAAGTGCTGTCGCACAACTAACGTGTCCAGGGGCGGCTACGTTCGCATCATCTGGATTGGTATCTTCCACAAGCTCGATATCGTCACTGGCGAGAGAGAAATGGGAGAAAATTGCTGTAAACCAAGATACTTGGGTTAAAATAGCGTAAACATTACTCATTAGGATGAAGGTGGCTTAAATGGCTGATACTACAACCACTACTTATGGACTGACTAAACCAGAGGTTGGGGCTAGTACCGACACCTGGGGAACTAAGATCAACAACAACTTGGATTCGTTGGACGATCTTCTGGATGGAACAACTGCGATTTCTCCGAACTTAACCGAAGGCTCTTGGGAGATTGGCGGAACTGCTGTTACATCAACAGCGGCAGAACTGAACAAGCTAGATGGTTTTGGCGACATCGGGTTCCGGGAGATTCCTGCTGTTGGCACAAAGACATCTTCTTACACATTGGCAACAGGCGATGTTGGTAAGTATGTGCAAGTCG
>Ga0208547_1000202_pt1 | contig 32388 bp, 43 predicted proteins | sample DEB08_DNA_5_FD_185501 | JGI IMG/M metagenome (GOLD analysis project Ga0208547, IMG submission 185501) | Aqueous microbial communities from the Delaware River and Bay under freshwater to marine salinity gradient to study organic matter... | ecosystem: Environmental > Aquatic > Marine > Coastal ...
CAATAACCCCACGAAAAAGCATCACTTGGCTGTTTATTAAAATCCGTTGATGAAGATGTTAGCTTGTCACTAGCACTACTTAACCGCACAGCATGACTCTCCTCCGCATAGTTCCGACCAAAGTTCGGTGGTGTGTTAAAATCATACCACGCTACGATGTTACCGTAGAAACTCTCTGTGCCGTCTAGGTCTTTGTGGTGGAGTCCATCGCCTGAGTTGTATAGGGTGGATGCTTCGGTTGAGGTAAGGGCTTTGCTAAATGGGATCAGTTGATCAATTTTCCCTGCGAATTTATTAGTAGTTCCCCTTGCACCTATATTAAAATCAACACTATTAAGTATAGTCCCTGCCAATGTGTCAGCAACTATTGAAGTGTCTGAAACCCCATTTATATATATAGTTGCACCTGAAGCCGATTCTGACCCGTTGTAAGTACAAGTAAAATGATACCAAGTCCCCGAACTTAAAGCCGAACTTTCTACACGTAGTAATGACCCGTTAGCCTGCAAAGAGAATCTAAGTTTTGAGCTATTAATATCAATACCCCAACCAATGAAAGGAGTGCCAGTTTCTTTTTTTGCGATAATAAACTGAGCAGTAGCTATATTATCCGCATTAAACCAACCACTAACACTAAAAGCATTTTCCTTGTCGAAAGCAAAGTCACCTGCGTCAGCATCCGCAATACTGAAATAATCATTAGTACCATCCAAATCCACCGCCACCTTACTCTTGGCATAAGTCTCGGTAGCGTCGAGCCATAGGGTGCTACCTAGGGCAGCGACCATTTCTTCTAGGGTTAACTTACCGTAGAAGTAATCTTCCAATAACGTCTTAGTTATCGGCTCAGTTAAACCACCAGTAAGCCCTGCTGTGAACGCCATGACTATGCAAAGTTCTTACCTTCAACAGGTAATACATCATAAGTTACTGATAGAGAACCACCTCCACCAGAAGTAACTATATAGATTGTTCCTTTGCCATAGGTGAACAGACCACCACCTGCTGCTGTCAATGTGGTGTCAGATCCAAATGCAGTCTTAGTTGTTCCTCCATCTGTGGAGTATTGTAAATCTACTGTTGCTGAATCAAAAGTACCTTGAACGGCATAAAAACCTTTACCGCCATTCCAAGTAATTGAAGTCGTTCCGTTCGCTGATATTGTATTCGCCATAATTATTAACTATTATTCGTTATTGGTTGATTTGCAATGTTTTTCTTAGCATCGTTTAGCTTGTTGGCTAAGTATTGGATTAAGCCATTTGAATACTTAAATGGTATCTCTGATAAAGCAGACAAGATACTATTAATTTCTTCTTCTGTTAGTTCTATCTTCATACAGTAGCAGGGATTAGCCCTGTCCTTGTTTTAATAATAGCTAAGTCTGCTGTAATAGCTTCAGTGTCAGCTAATGATACTGGACTTCTCCACTCTACATCAACACCACCACCACCAGAAGTAGGTTGGGTTACTGGTCTTGCACCATCATCCCTATACAGTCTGCGGTTATCTGTCTGGATTGAGTCATTAGCTGTGGTATTGTCTAAGTATATACTTAGCACAGCAGTATTGATTCTAAAATTACCTTCGTCTACAGCAGTAATACCACCATAAAACTCTCTGACACCTTGTTCTGTATATAAATTATACTTCCACCAAGCATACAGGTCTGCCAGTGTGAAGTTTCCTGCTGTGTCTATATCTAATTCGTCATTGACATAATCCGCACTGAATTGAGTTATAGCAGAGCCATCTATGCCTAAAGTGTTATAGATCACACACAGCTCTTGACTCACTAAAGCAGACCAACCAGACGATGTGGCTTGCACAGTAGCTTGGTATTCACTATAAGCTGTAACACCTTGCACATTAGTTACCCTGATACGAACGCTATCTCCTGCTGTATAATCTCCACCTTCATTGTATGTGCCAGATACGCTAGTCCCTGCCACTACTGCATTACTTACTTCGGTAGCTGTTGTTACATTGTATATCTGGACTCGACTATTTGCGACTAAGCCTGTGATAGCATAGCTTAGAGTAGTAGTGGTGCCACTTGTATCAGTATAGCTTCCAATAACTATTGCACCATTTGACAAGGTAATAGTTCCTGTTGTGGTTAGATTGCCTGTAAATGTATCAGCGTGAATGGTAATAGTGTTTCCTGCTAATGCAAAAGCTGGTGTCGCTGTAGCGTCTATAACTAAATCATAACTGCCTAGATCAATAGTGTTACCTGATCGTGATACAATAGTAGATGTTTCCCCAGCGTAGTTGTCATATAGATAAGCCTTTGCTCTATCGTAGAACTTCTCAGGAGTTTCAAGTTCTGTGTATGCGTCAGCTACGGATTGACTTGCTACTATGTTTGTATCAGTAGCATTTACCACATCCACATTCAAAGTATTTAGTCCGATTAAATTCGGTGATGAAGTTGCAATATTTGTACCATAAGACACAAACTTAAACTCAATCGTGTCATTGTTTGTTCTGTCGTCAATGTATCTAGTATTGGCTTCTCCCGCCATATACTCGATAACTGGTATGACCTCAAGCGATGGCCCTGCATTTGATCCTGAGTAAATCAAATCAGCGGTTGAATCAAACCCATTAAAATTTATGCGTGATCCATTGTCTGTATCAATTGCATAATAGCTGATTGTGCTTAATCCTGCAAATGCTTGGTCTACTAAATTAAAATTTAATACTTTAGTTGTCTGCGAAAAGCCACCGCTGTTATTTGCATTGCTGTACCTTAATCGTCGTGCAACATTCCTAAAATCAACAATATTCCCATTAAACTGAGTGGTTCCAGTTCCACCGCTACCTGCATAACTAAAATCATTAGGATTTACATTGTTGCCGTTATCAAAATTTAGAAAAACTTGATTCGGATACCCTGCTGCGGCTGGCTGATATTCTGCTCGGATAAAATTAAAAACAAATTTATCGCTAGAAAACGCTGTTTTTTCCGTTGTAGTTAATCGGCTAGCGTCGTTTGATCCTCTACCATTTAGAGTCAACCCTTTGTCTGTGATAGATACTCGTTGAGTATTTGTACCACCGTGCTCAATCCTAATCTGACAAGGGTTGTCTTTAAAGTTTACGATTATTAGGCTTTCAATGTTTATATAGCTACCATCAACAAATCTAGCTGGTCCTGCCAGTTCAATAGTAGCACCATAAGCGTTAAAAGTGCCACCGCTTTCGACATAAAATGACCCATCAAGGTTAACGCTTCCACGCTCGGCTGAGATAAACGCTGTGCCAGTAGTGTATTTCACCGCATCGCCTACAACTGTTTTAACTCCACAAGTTAAAGTTCCAGTGCTTCTAACATTGACCGACATATTAGGCGCTAAACCAGTATTAGCGTTGGTGATAAACATATTTACCTCTGGATTGATCGTCAAAGTGCCTTCAATGTCCAGCCGATTACTTCCAAGATCATAAATTGAGTAATCCAATTGACCGTGACTAATAACAGACACGCCAGTCAAACCGATCAGACCACTTAAATCTGTATCCGTTCCCGTTTGCGTAATAACACCTGCTGAATATGCAAAACTCATTAGCTATAACTCCTTGTCAATGTATCTAAATTTCCACTACCATCATAGGTTAGTGTTTTGGTTAATGTATTACTATTTACCTCGTCTGTCAAAGTAACACTTGTTAGATTGCCTGTAGTGTAAGCTAATACCTTAGTGAACAGTTTAGTAGTTTTTCCAGCACTATCCCAAACGTCTACTTGAGTAAGATCTCCCGATGTATAAGTGTATTCTGTGTAATAGGTAGTGTATGCTTTTAAAAACTCAGTATCTATATTGTTACGGACATTACCGCTATCATCTGATACATTTCCGCTAAATGTAGTATCACCAGAAGTGTCAATCGTCATACGGTTAGCTGCTGCGGTCTTATCCCTTATCTGGAATGTATCAGTTGCAGTAGCTCTTATTAAAAACTCAGTAGACCCATGTAAGTTAATAACAGCATTGACTAATCCACCATGATCTAAAGTTAGATCACCCCCTTCTAGCAATAAATCACCACCAAACCATGAGGCAGCATCCACAGATATACCACCATCACATTGAAAGGCTCCTGTGGTTGAACTGGTGGCAGGGTCAGTATCTGTAACCTTTACATAACCATTAACTTGTAGATTGGTTTCAAGTATAGTAGGATCACCAAAGATAAGATTATCAAACCTAAGACCCTTTACAGGTATCCAAGTCTTGTCTCGATAGACAGCGAATATATCAGTAGGCTTTAGTGCCTCTGTTATATTCTTTAATCTTATCTGGTCTATCTTACTCATGGAGCTAAAGTCTTATATGGATGAGATACAGGAAGTAATGAGGTTAATCCATATTTGTGTGCTGCGTATCCTTCAACTCTTTCGAGGTTATCAGAAGATAATTGAGTATTACAAATAAGAATCTCACTAACAGTAAAATTCCCATCAAACTGTGACCCACCAGCACTCTCGCCTGATCCCACTACTATATTAGGAACACCTGCATTAGCATATCCGAACGCTATTGATGCTGCTGTATTTATCGTAGCTGTGTCCCCATTCTTATAAACAGATGACGTGTAATTAGCAGCTCCCATAGTCCCATAGCCTGTCATTATTACGTCAGTTGATGTAGATAGAGATACTTGACCGCCAGAATTTAAATCATCAATCCCTATTGTTCCTCCAGATCTATGAGTTATTTGTGGTTTACCATAAGCCCCTGATCCTATTGGAAAGTTAAATGTTATAATACCGCCATTCTGTGTAGCATTTAACTGTCCAATAAAGAACATTGAAAAGGTATTGGTATTAGCTATGGTATCAAAATAAGTATTGCTCCCTGTCCAACCTAGCCTAGTCGAGTTGAATGTCATTGCATCATAACCATTTAATGTAGTAGTAGATGGGTCTGCTCCAATGGAAACAAGGTCATAACTGTTTGGTCCTTCATCTGTCCATGATGTCGCAGATACAATATTCTCTGGTCTATACCATGCAAACACATCACTACCTAATCTGGAAGGAGTCCATGACCCACTACCTTCCCCGAACACTGCTACTAAAGTATTAATGCTCATTGTATATCACTAACTGCTGCACCAAATAAACTAACCCCAAGAGGACACATGAAACTAAATATGGCAGACTTATTAACCGTAGTTGATGCTAGGCTAGGAACTGTTCCTCCTGCCCAATAGGTATTTTGTGGAAATACAATCGCCCCAGCAGTTGATATTTTTTTAACATATAAATTATAGCATCCTGGTTGTCTATTAGACAGACTAATCGTTGCGGTTCCTGCTAGAGATACTGTGGCATTATGTCCATCATTTCTATTCCATGTAATTGTTCCACTCTCAAATAGATTGACCGTTTTAGCTTCTGGCAATGCAGGTAGTGATGTGACTGCTGCAAGTTCTGTTAGCTTATTAATGATGTGTCCAACTGTTGCAAGGTTAGCATCTGAATCAATAGTAGTATCAGAAGAAGTTAATAACCCTTTACCATCTTTTAAAGTATTACTTACGCTATCCCATTGAGGAATGTTGTTTGCAGTTGAAGTTCCTGGACCACTAACGTCACCAGTTCCTGACCCTGACAATGTTACTACTGATGGATTCCCTCCTGAGTCAAATCCAAGCACTTTACTTGCTCTTGTTGAATTACTTGGCAATTCATTACTTGTGGTAGTTGGTTCGCTATTCGGGTATTTAAGATATAATCCACTAGAGCTAGATGCTATACCATCATTTAATTGTTGAATCATTTGGACGCACTTATCAACCATGTCCTCAACAGTCTGAGAATTAAATGCACCAGTAGTTACTAGGTCGCTCTCTTGTGTAAGAGTTACCTGTCTGTATATGGTTAATGTTTCACCTGTGGCTGGTGCTGTGGTAGCTGTTAATGTTCCACCTGTATCTACTCCTGCACCAGAGAGAGTATAGTCTGTATCAAGAACCCAAGTGGTGACTGTAGTTCCATCATCTAGTTCAGCTACTATATCGGAGTTTTGGATGAACTTAAATGTGATAGGGAAAGAAACGGTAAGACTGTTACCGCTATACTGAACCCTAGAAATTGTAGTATTTATTGCCATAATATTAACTGTTATCTATTAATCGTTACTTTTCAATATTTTAAACCACTTAGTATATCTTCTAAGTCAAAAGGTTGATTATTATTAGTTGGACTATTCATATAATAGAATTGTCCTTGGTTTCTGTACCATGATTCTGTTCGTTGCAAACTTTCTGGATTGAAGTAATCAGCAGCCATATTAAAGATTGGATCAGTTAAACTTGCTTTCACTAATGGATGATTATTTAACGGAGTCCAATGCTTTAAGAATTTAGACGCTTGTATTCCAAAGTCAGAAAATTCATCATCTGTAGCTACGGATTTCCAAGCCTGACTAGCTAATCCTAACGTATCAAATGTTAAATCAGTAACAGGTCCACCTAATATATCACCCCAATCTACTCCTTCATAATCTCGAAGTAAGTCCATAACAATAGTTCCTACCCCAGATTTAATGAAAGCATCAATCATAAGTTTACCATCCCAAGGTCTAGCAGACCTACCTTGACTGATTTCTTTTAATTGCATACTTAACATTTGTATAGATGTAGCCATAGCAGCAGCTCCAAGTAGTGCTATACCTCCACCTGCTTTAAATCCATTAGCTCTAATGTTTTGCATCTGTGGACTAATGATTCTGGTATATGCAGATATTGGGAAACTTTTATATTGCATTAATACTTTTGCAATTTGATTAGCAATACTCCCTTCTACTGTTGTAACCCCTGCTAATCTTTGCTCTCTTATACCAGGAGTTAGAATCGCAACATCCATTTGATTGCCTAGAAAACCAGAATACTTAGATTCTAATTGGTTTATATACCTATCTACATCTATTGAATCCTCTGCTTTACCAATAGCTTTAGCAACTTCTTTCCTGTCTATATTGGAAACCATATCTATGGTTAGATATAAATCTGATTCTTTCCCTGCTTTACTGGATACTCTAGCTGTATCTGGGTCTATGTGTTTAGCTGTATTTCTAATTAACTCCCAATCAGTTTCACTAATACCACTATCCTCTAATGCTTTTAACATCATAGAAGCCCTTGGCATAGATCTTAAATCTGCCATAGAATAATTAGAATTAGCTCCCATTCTTTTTACAGCACCTAGAATGAATCCTTCACGCATCCACTTATTCCACCAATTCATTCCATTTATATTGAAGAATTGATGCTGAATCTTTGCTAACTTAGCATTCATTCCTAAGTTATCTGGATCAAATCTATTCATGAAAGCAGTAGACAGAGCCTCATTCATAGCTAAACTATTTAGCATTTGAAACTTATCATCCTTACCTAATACATATTTACCTGCTGCGTTTTGCTTTACATTTAATCCAAAGTAGCTGTTAAGGATATTAGTTCCATCCACGTCGAGATTATTTAAAGCTAATCCCCTTAAAGCCACATCAGAAGATGAGGTGAATAATAAGCCACCCATCTTAGCTATATTAGTAAAAGCCTTTAGGTTAGCTACAATAGTAGATATTGTTTGAGATTCTTGAGGAACTACAGCTCTATTAATTATCTTTAATGATCGAGATAAAGGATCTGCCATTTTCTGATAAGCGTCCTTCATAGCTATATCATCACGATCTAACATATCCTTCATTGATGGAATGATCTTATCTCTTATCATTCTCTCTGGATTAGTCCCTAGATTTCTAAGCAATGCAGTCCTAGTAGAGATTGTTTCCATCTGTCTATAGATTGCAGAAATCGTATTCTCTGAACCAAAGTGCTTATCATGAAGGAAATCATCTTCTGCATTAATGAAGTGTATTTTTCTACTTACCGATGATTGGTTAGCTAAATTAGCAGAATTAACTATACCATCTGAACCTGCTGAATCCTTGTGCATAATAGATTCAAACATACCCTCTAGGCTTCTCTCAATATCCTCTATTGGTGGAATACCATCAGCATACATTCTATTTAGGTCTAGTCTAGGACTACCTGTTTCAGTTCTGTATTCACCACGACCCAAATACCAATCAACGAACTTCTTTTTCATTTCCTTGTTCTGTTGTGTAGTGAACTTCTTCTCACCAAATAAGTTCTTACCACCAAAGAATTCTTGTATTCTTCTTTTTGAATATATTCTAGGAATTACGTGATCACTAAGGAATGCAGTCCTACCACCCTCTAGGTTTTGTTCTCTTAATGCAGTTCTGAAAACATTTTGTATTATCTCAAATACTTTTATAGCATCTTGATTTTTACTCTGTCCTTTAGCTGCCTTATATAATTCTAATCTATTACCTTCACTCTTGAAGTAGTTCTGTAAATTATTAGCAATCAATCTACTATGAAACATAGATTGATATTTATTATTCATAGCCTTAGCTTGATTGTAAGTATTTCTCTCTACATGGTTGTAGAGAAATGCAATTCTATCTTTATCAGATAGTCCACTAAGTTGGTCTACTAGGTTGCTATATACATTAATATCTTTTAAGGCATTAAGTTTTTTAGCTATAGGTAATTTATATACGTGTTCTTTCCCATCTATGTTTAGTTTAACATCTACTACATCTTTAATACTTTCTAACTCTGCACTTTCCTGCACAGCATTTTCTAGTACTTTCTTAGCATAGGCTTCTTTTATCTTCTTAACTTTAGCCCTAGAATTGAGAGTGGTTTGACTTGCTTTCTTTGAGAATCGAATAGGAGAGATTCCCATTTCCTCCATAGCTATTGTGCTGTGGTCATCAAATTGAGATACATTAACCCCTTGTGTTATAGCACTTTCCAATGCTCTTGATCTCATTTTGAGGGAGGCAGCATAAGTCACACTATCAATCCATGTAGTGTTACCTACATCTGAAAGACCTACTAATTTCTTAATATCTGCTTTTAATGTATTAATAACGCCTGGGTCAATTGCTCCGTTTTCAGCAACCCTCTTAGCTAAGAACTCATCAATAACTACATATCTATCATTGAACTGATCTCCATATAGCTTTTGGTTGTCCTTTTTAAATTGGTCTATCTCTGCTTTATGTTGTTTATAAGCATAATCATAAGCTGCCTTTAATTGCTTCTTAGATCTGTAAATAGATCGCCACCCCTTATGTCCTACAACTTCCTCAAGAACAGTTCTAGCTACATCATCAGCACTTTTTATATTGTCTTTGCTTATATATATTTTACCTGATTCAATATCATAGTAACCCATTGAACTCTTTTGAGCTGCACTAGCGTTATCTGGGATATACTCCACATCAACTTTAGGAAATATTTTCTTAGATGTAAGTATAGCAGCCTCGGAATATCCAAAAGATTCTGGCTCATTTATATCAACTTCACCTTCTTCTACTTTCCTAGCTCTAAAGTCTAATCCCTTATTATTTAAATCGCTCTGAATACCTTCAATTAAGATAGTATCTGAATTTAAAGAAGCATCATCAGTATCGTAATTTAAGTCTAATGGATCTGCCTTATCTATTTCTGGATTAATTTTAGAACTATTTTTAATATCATTTATTGCAGACTTCTTGGCTTGTTCTCTTAGTGTAGGAAGTAATCCCCACTCTACTGTCTCTCTGATACTTTGAATCTCATCGGTGGTTAAATCTCTACCTAATTTAGTAGATTCATTCTTTATTGAAGTCTCTACATTTGCATCAATTACGCCTTTATTACTTGCTAATATCGCTGCATCTGAATCAGCCAATATCATAGCTTTATTAGACTTTTCACCAAATAGGAAATTCTGCTGATCTTCTGCTATCCTTGCTAATGTGCTAACTTCTATATTAGATATTTGGTCTACGTCACCTAATAGTGATCTTGTTCCACCTATAACAGTCCCTAGTCCTGCTGCGAATGCCATATTCATAGCAGTATCTTTCCATGTATATGTCTCTCCTAAGTAATCACTCAATATATGGTGAGCAGGTTCACCGACAGAACCTTCTATAGCAGAGAATACACCTGCTCTAAAAGTAGTTCTAGCTAATGAATTATTAATTCCCTTACCAATAAAAGACGCATACCTAGTAGAACTTAATCCACCTGTTAGGAACCCTAGTGTTAGTTCTCCTGGATCTGCAACATTCCCTAATAGGTTCCCACTTAGGATAGGTAGATAATTCCATTTGCTTGATTTTAAATTTCTCTCTGAAACTGTATTATAAACTAGCTCATCTAGCTTGTTGTTCATCTTGAACTTAGCAGCATCCTCTGTAATATCCTCCTCAAATGTAAGAATATTATCTCCATATAAAGTTATACCATACTTCTCATTAGCCTCATCCTTTGACAGCATTTTACCTGTCTCGCCCTGACTCTCTTTTAATTTAAGTCTAGTGGCTCTTAACGCTTTATTAGCTATACCTTGTTTAAACCCAGAACTAACAGACCTCTCAAATAATTCTCCACCACTAACACCAAATGCCATGTCACCCAATGTTTGCATAGCATCATCTTGTCTCCCTGCATTTTTAAGTGCATCCACTAATTGTGGAGACTCATCACTAGCATTAATATTTGAGTATATTCTTTTACTTGGTATAACCATATTATTTAGGTCTATTTGAAATTAGGTTTGATATAGATTTTATTTGTTCTTCTTTTCTTATAGATGGACCTCTACCACCTCGTCTATAAATACTAGACTGGTCTAAATATGGAATGTCAAAAATAATAGGGTTATTTTCTTTGTCTAGTGCAGGAACAATATTTCTACCATCAAAAAGACTAACTACTATTTGGTTTGATCTATTTATCGAAACATCTATTTGATCTCTCAATCCACCTTCGTTTACTATTTGGTTTAATTGCTTTTCACTAATAAACTCTTGAGCATCAGATCTTATTAATTGCTCTATCTTATTCATCTTAAACTCAAGCTGATTCGCATCTATTTCAACTTTTCTACCACCTGCCCTTATATATGTTTTAGGAATAGTAGACTGACCTATAGATATTTGGTTGCCGAATATTTTCTTTTCAGCTTCATCTTTATCATATCCATAATTAAAAAGGGCTTGTACAGCTTTCTTTTTATATATAAAAGCCTCATCATTTCTATGTCCATACTTCTCATCAATGCTACTAGCTATAGGATTCCAAGATTTATTTATATTCTTGTCCCAATTCTTTTTATTTTTAAGACTATTTCCAATAGCTTCAAAAGCAGCAGTATCACCTTCCTCTAGTAAGTCATTTCCTGCTATAAAAACTACTGCATTATCATCAGTAAAACCTTTAGGAACCTTTCCTTCTATTATTTTTGTAGCAGTATCTAAGTATGCGTAACCTACTTTATCGCCATATAAAGCAGACCATCTCTCTTTTAGTTGATTATATCCATTAGGATCTCCATCTCTTATAGCATTATAAGCTATATTCATTTCATAATCATCTACAATCCTAGATTCGTTTGATGGTATAATATCTCTTAATATAGATGCTTGAGCTTGTATATCATTTCTACTTCTAGCCTCAAACAAGTCGCCACTTTTTTCATGGTATTTCAATGATGCTGTAACCCAATCATCTTCAAATTCTTTAGCGATAGGTTTAAATTTCTCAGCTAACATAGATTTCTGAGATTCACTAAGATTATTACTATCTACTATGTTCTTAACTACTGAATTAACATCAATGAAAGGATTTTTTGATAATTCCTTTGCTATAGTATTTGATACTTGGGCTACTTGTAGTTTCTCTATTTGCTTTTGCTTTTCATTAAATCCAACCTTCCAACCATTGTATGCTTCTTGTATTGAGATCAAAGCACCTGTTCCTATACCCTTTTTATTTATGTGCTTTTTAAATACTGATTCAGCATCTTCTAGGGAATCAACATTATCTAAATCTGTTCTAAAAGCATAACTATCTCTAGCGTTTTCCAGTTTTGTTAATTGTTGTTGTGCGTATTGTTCTGGTAGTGAATTTACAGTATCTAATGCTTCTTGTGTAATGATCCCAGTAACAGTAGTGTAAGCTAAATCTTCATCCATTGATTTTAGATTACTATTTCTATTATTGTTTTTGATCTTTTCCATCCTAGACTCAGCGAGACCATTTAGAGTCTCAACATTATTAGCACCTAATAGAAATTCTGTTGTCTCTGCTAATTTTCTAGATGTTTCAAGTTGATCCAAATCAGTAGAATTTTCTATCTTAGACTTAGCATCAATGAAGTATAGTCGTGTCGATGCCTCCTCCATTTTCTCTTGAGCCGTTTCCATGCTAAAGAATCCACCATTCCCTGCACCATTCTGGTAATATAAATTCACTTCATGGATAGCATCTTCTGGCGTTATCTCTCCCTTAGATATAGCTACCTCAAAATCTTTCTCTAACTGAACCCCATTCCCCAAGTATTCTTCTCTAGCTACTTTACTTACATAATTGATTACATCTAGTGAAGAATTAACAGACATAGTGGAATAATCCATTTCTAGTCGTTTATCTATGGCTGAATTACCTGTTTTAGTGAGAGTGTCTTTTGTTTGCTTTAACCAATTTCTATAATAGTTATCAGCATTCTTACCCTCCTTTTCAGCATCCATCATAGCCCTACCAAACGCTTCACGCATCTCATTCTTTTTTTGAACGTAAGTAGCCTCTGTCTTTTGGAGTTGAACCTTATTAAACAATGAACCTATATTCCCTATAGCTTGAGCCATTGCTTGGTCTCCAGCTTGGTTGTATATGTCCTCTGCCCTTATATTGGTAGATTGTCTAAACGGTTTAGTAGTGGCTCTTTGTTGTGCTTGCATTTGAACTGCACCGCCACCGCCTGATACATTACTTGCTGAGAATGTTGGTAATTTTGCCATAATTAATTAACTAACCTATCATTTTATATCCGCTACTCATAGAGCTTGCAGGCATTACTGTCATTGTTCCTGATGTTGGTGTTCCCCCACCATATTTCATATAAGTATCTGCCATGCCTGACAATCCATTAAGAAGCTGTGCAGTTCCTTGACGTTTAAGTGCAGATGCTTGTGATGATCCACCCATCTCTGCTACCTTTGCTTGCCAACGTAAATCCTTCGCCTCTAGGTATCCCATACGCTTTTCGTCTGTTCTTTGGAAATTCAGATTCCATGCTTGGTTCTCACCTTGGATTCTAGTAATCTCTGCTTGTTGTTTTAGTTTATGAGCCTGTCTTAATCCAGCGTATGCATTAGCTTGTAGTTCTAACTCAGTTTCGATCTCTGAGTCTCTCATTACATCATATCCAGAACTAGAAGACGTTACACCAGACCTCGCAATAGCTACTACTTGTGAGCCTTGTTGTCTACGCTTTTGTCTACGACCTATAGTATCATTAAACGCTGTAGCCCATTCTGTGAATGCTGCTTCTCTGTTTAATTGTTCAACATTAAACTTACTAGCGATTTCACTAGCTTCAATATTGTACGCAAATGCTTGATCATTAATCTCTACAGAACGCTCAACCTCATCGGCATTCCATCTAATTCTACTTGCTTCTTCCCTTGCTGCTCGCTGGGCTGCTTTCGATGCTTTATTAGATGAGGACATTCCAAATAACATGGAACCCCCTTGTAACATTAATGATCCTACTTTAAATAGATTCACGCTAACCTCCTTTTGTAAATATCAATCATAGATTACTCCTTACCTCTGCTGTGACAAACAAGATGTTACAAGGGAATGGCTTGTTTTGTTGAATGTAGAATGTTCCTTCCCTATCGTAACTATCTTGTATAAGTATTTCTTTATCCCCTGTAAATAGAGGAGGTGATAAGTCCATTCTGTCAGTAGACTTTCTGAATGGTATATCCTTGAGAGTGGCTAGATTATCACCCACTTGAACGCCTAGGCTATTCCAGAATCTAATAATAATCTTAGATACACGCTTGATAGAACCTTGTGCAGAACCTAAGTCTCCTTGCACTTCAATCGGTAGCATCTTACAAATAGCGTTATACCCTAGTCCTATGGCTAGTTGTGTAGCGGAATTCTGCAGAGTGATTGCACCATCGGTTACTGTTCTGTCTGGGTGTAATGCACCATCTGCTACGACAGAAACTGTCTCCCCTTCTAAGTGGTTTAATCCTGTAACTGTAGTAATAGCTGCACCAGAATAAGTTAATCCAGAATCCACGAAATATAAACTGTCCTTGTCTTGTGGGTGTTCTGCCCAATTATCATCAGAGAAGTATTCGATATACTGTCTAGTGTTCCCATTGATAGTTCTCTTAACTACCATATAAGTAACGTCGTATAGATTATCAGAGGATGGAACTGTTGCAATAGTTGTTACCTGTGCATTGGTTACTCTTGCGAGTGATCCACTTCCCCACGTTGGATTAATTTCCGTTGCTGTAAATTCGACCCCAATCGTATTGCTGCTTGCTCCAACAGAGGTAAAATCTGCTCCACCTGCGACAGACTTAATTCGGTATGTACCTCCTTCAATGAGATAACCGCTAGTGACCGTTTCAGATTCGTAAGTTCCTGCGATGTCATGATTGTGGAATGCTATAATGTTTTGTTCTTTTAAGTAAGTCATTCCAATCAATCTACCTGACTCTAGGACAAACCAAATGATATTGTCGGGAGTCTGTTGATATGAAGTGTATAAAGCTCTCGTTCCTTGTCTAAGGATATGATTGGCTATTACGCTGATCTCTTTGGACTCATAGCTATCTACATCAAAGTTATAGACCATCTCCATAATCTTTCTAGTAGACCTATCACAATAGATGAGAGAGTTAGAAATTAAGTGAGGCTCTACGATAGATGAACCATATCCATTCTGCCGTTTAACAGATACATCAGAAGGAGTAATAGCACCTGCTGAGGATTTAGCTGCATACTGCCCACCTCTAGTTCCGATGAAAAGAATTGGACCACTTCTTAGCCATTGTATCGCATTAGATTGTTCTGAGGATATTTGAAACCTCAATCCATTATCATCCGCTACAACTAAGTCCTCAGGATTAGATGGTTCAAAGTTCTCGTAATCATCTGTCTTACTTCCCCAAAATGTATTAGGTTCTGATGTTGTTCCACCAAAGAATAGTCTATTCTCATGAAAAGTAGTAGTCCCCGAATAACCTGTAGTCTCAGACCACGCCCCTAATCTCCACACCTCAGATGCTGTAGTCGCTCCGAATGCAGAGGATATAGATACGGCAACCTCAGTAGCACTTGTATATGACACAATAGTTCCCCATCCAGCAATTGGAGTAGAACCATCATGGTGTATTCTTAGAAGTCTACCAACATCTGTAGAAGCGAATAGACTAACAGAAGCAGTTACTGTGACTGAACTTCCTGTAGTAGCAGCAGGGGTTAGAGTGGTATCTGTAAGATTCTCAGCCCCATAAGGACCATCTTTAGCATACATAATATCAATAGTCCACTCAGTATCTGATGTTCTACTAATCTTTCTAGGTAAGTGACTTTCAGAAGCAATATAAAGTACGTCATTAGATTGTGTAAATGATAATCCCTCTAGTTGTGCCTCAGTATAAGGAGTGGTAAGAATGATATGTCTCTCACTAATCCCACCAGTAGAATAAGCTGTGTATGAAGTTCCATCTATATTATTCCCTAACATATCGGTTAGTTCGTAGGTATTAGCAGTCTTATTGGCAACCTTGTATTCCTTGCCATTAAGTTCTGTCATCCCTGAAATACCGCTAATAGTGATAACATCCCCATTAGAATAGTTATGAGAATTATCCGTAACCACAACAGGATTAGTTTGGGTCGCTCCTGTGATAGTTGAGTCAGCTTCTGTAATAAATCCTCCATTTCTTAATACCCTTACTTTATACTCACTAAATTCCAGAACATAGGCTTGCTCTGTATTGTAAACAAATTTTTGGAGTCTTAGGGCTTTGAGTTGATCGAGAACTTCACCGAGGTATCTAGTTCCTGTTCTTTTAGCTATACCTCCCTGTTGTTTCACAAGGAAGTTGTTTAGCTGTTCTACGCCATCGGAGTATTGTTGAATATCAGTTCTACCACGTAACTGTGGACTGATTTCACCCGATGCAAAAGAATTCTTAGTTACCTTTATTCTCATGTTGTAGGAGTCGGATATTGTGAAGGATACCCACCAACCAATCTAGCATCTGACCAATTAGCTGCATAGAATGATAGTTTCTTTAATTGTCTGTTGTTTGCTGCTTTAGCCTTCTTGATTGTTTTCTCATACATCTGCATCATACGTTCAGTTGTTTGATTGTCATTTGTTATGAGGTAAGCAATGTCGTAAGCTAGGTAGCAAGATATAGACTCATTCACTAGAGGGTCTAGTTCATTGTAGTCTGTGATATTCTTGATGTAAATAATTTCTAAAGTGTCACCAGAGAATAGGATCTTTCGTCCTTCTAGTGCGTAATCTGTGTCTGCAAATGCAGGTTCTACTGTTATTAATCGTAAACAGTCTGAGGGTAATGTAAATTGGTTTGAGTAGTCATAAGCAGGTGTCCCTACATCTGCTGCTAGTGTTACTCTTGATACTGCCCCATTGAAAGGGAATGAAGTAAGAACTACTTCTTTAGCATTTGAAATTCTTTCCTTACAAATATTAGCTGCGTTGGAAGATGAGTCATTAATGCTAGTAATTAGCTGTTGTCCTAACTTAACCAATGCTCCATTGGCTATACTTGTTTCATTTGCCATATTATAACCTTATATAAAAAAAGGGGTGAGACAAGCAATATCCCACCCCAGATTAACATAGTAGTATGATTTTCCTTAATAGGAAATGTTATTCAGAAACATACTCTACGATGATAGAGATGTCACCAGTTGTTGCACCTGCTACAGTTGCTGTTTGAGTAGCAACGATACGTAGTTGAACACCTGGATCTTCTGGTAGTCCAGCATCTTCCCAAACGTAGTTGTTAATCGCATTAATGTTTCTTGCTTCAAACGCCACTTCAACACCAGTAGTGTTAGCAGTTTGGAATGTAGCAATAGCAGTTGCGTAACAATCTTCGTCAACGATTCCACCTGCTGCATAAGTAGTTGGAGTAGAAGAAGTGAACTTAGTTGGTCCATTGTAGATACCGATGTTTGGTGCAGTATCAGTTCCAGAATCCAAGTCATCATTGAACAACTTAATGCTCAAGATCTTTGCATTAGAAGGAACTTCTGCTAGAACAACGTAATCTCCATCTGCATCGAAGTCTCCTGCTGTAACAGCAACAGTATCGATGAATGTTCTGACTTTGCCATGAACGCTACCTGTCTCCATAGAGATACGAGGTGTAGCGTCAAGAAGTGTGATATTTTCTGCTTTTGTAGATGCCATAATATTTTACCTCCTAATTTTACTTGGTTGGGTCACATTTGATTTCTACAACTTTTTCTTCCCACATACGAGTAGCCCCTACGGACATCTCTACGAGAACTTGGTAGTTGTGGAACTTGTGAGGGATGGAATCAACCTTCGCTGAGATGTCTTGAGCGATTGCCATTTTAAGGGCAGACTTTGGCATAACAATGATACGGTTATAAGAACTTCCATCTTGACGAACCAATTCAGTTCTACAGAACTCCATACCTAAGAAAGTATTAAGTTCTCCATTTACAAGAGCTTTAACTGTATTGAAATCACTAGAAGTCATTTCTGTGCTACGTAGAAGTGCTTGCTTTGCGTTTGCATTTAATACGCAAACCAATGGCTCACCTTCCATGATAGCTTCATTAGATTCCAATAAACTTAACGCTCTACGTAGTTTACCGATTGTTAGGTTACTATCTGCTGCTGAACCAGACTCTACATAATTAACAGCGATTTGTTGTGCTGCTGGGAATGATACAGAAGTAGAACCAGTCTTACCACTATATGCTGTTCCTAGTGCAGCGTCCAAGATGATTTCATCCATTTGACGTCCAAGTGCAGCTACGGCTGTAGATACATACTCAGAAGTTGGATCAATCAACATACGAAGTTTATCTTCTTTGTCGATCATATCAGCATGATAGAAATCCTCGAAAGTGATTCTACGTCTGCTGTGTGGAGTGTCGCTATACTGAACGTCAGCGTGTCTTGCTCCTTTTAGTTTTGCTGAAACAGTTCCGATTCTATCGAAGTATTTGTATTCCGCACCCATTGGATCTTCTGTTACGTATTTACGTAAGCGAGATCCCATCTGTTGGAATTGTAATTCTACGTTAGCTGAATACTGTTGAGCGAATGCAGTTGTTACCTGTGAACTCATTTTATATCCTTATTGTTTGATTAAATTATTAGTTTATCGTCTTGCTATCCCACTTATGGAACAGGAAGCTACCCCCAATAAGGACATCCTTAACGTTCCCCTAATTAAAAGGGACAAGTCTTAATATTAACTGTTATTCGTATATTGTTGTTAGTCAATAAAAAAAGGTGACAGTTTTTCAACCATCACCTTATTTACTCCCCAATAAATAAAATTTATTGGTATGCTTGCTTATGTAGATTAGTCCACTTCTCTTGAGCTAGCTTATGTCCAGGATCTTCCTTGGTCATTAGTTGCTTAATAAATAGTGGGTCTGCTTTAAGTTGTTCAATCTCCCCTCTAGCTGCTACAGGAGAAGTAAAGCTATTGGATTGTAATTGACCTTTGAATGCTGAGTCCTCACGCATGAACTTATTTCCAACTTCCGCTAGTAGCTTAATGAACGCAGGATTATTCCCTGCCATTTGTTCCAACTGAGAAGCTGTATCGGGATCTGTTAATTGGTTTAAAGTGGAAGATGCTAGTCTAAGGTTATGTTCAAACTTATCACCCCACTCTTTCTCTAGTGTGGCTTTAGCGTTCATCTCAGACTCTTGGAACTTATTCTCTACAGACTTGCTAAGATTAAGTTCTCTCTCCGCAATAGCCTTCATGACGCTATTAGCTTGCTTGTTATTTAATCCACTCTGGTGTAGTGATGTGAGGAGTTGTTTCTTCTCATCATCTGAAAATGCTACTTCTGGTGGTAGTCCCTCTAGCTTATAAGCATCTGGAGATTCTGGTCTACCTAGTTTTTGGTAGAACTCATTGTATTCATTCTCTCCCCAAGTTTCTTCTGGCATAGGGAGTCTAGGCTTACCGATTACCTTCTCTAAGTTAAATACTTGTTTTGCTAAGTCATTAGGTGTCTTAGCAGAAGTAACTGATTGACTAGCAAGGAACTGTTCATCTATTCCCTTCATCCAATCAAGTTCACTACTTACACTAGCTTTAGCCTGAGACATTAAGTTCGGCTCTGCTTGTGTGGGTTGTGCTACTGGTTCTGCTACTGCTTCTACTACTGGTTCTTCGCTCATACTACTATCCTATTTGTTTAATCATTTTTAATTTATCTTCTGTTCTTTTATCTATTTCTGCATCATCCATAGATATAAATTCATTCACTTTCAGAAGGACTTGTCTGCAACCTTCATTAAGAGCAGTCCCTTGTGGGTCATGCTTAACGTAGGTGGATTTGTTATAAAAGCATATATCTTCAAGTAAAGACATGGCTAGTTTACCATTTCTCCCTTTGAAGATTCGCTTGAATGCTTTTATCTTCTCACCGTTTTCGATGAGGATGTCTGCTCGTTCTTTTATGGTCATACTAAAGTTTGTGCAGAAATATTCCTAGCCTCAGCCATTTTCTTCACAGCATCCGCTTCTAATGGAGCGTTCTCTGCTTGTTGCTGTCTAGCTTGGTTTGCTGCTCTAGCACTACGAACTTCCATGATTTGTTCTGGTGTTCTTGTAGCTCTAGTGGAAATATCACCCCATTGAGCCATAGCCAATGCAGTTTCATCCACGTCTAATATGTCAATAGCATCTGGATTAAGTTGAGCGAGTAGCCCTAGTTCTTCAATAAACTTACGAACACTCAATGCCTTATTACTCTTCTGTGCCCTAGCAGCAGGAGAGGTATAGTAAATATCGAGACTCACACCTGCCTCCGCAATCTGTGGTGGTGCATCTGGAAACACTCCATTATCCCCTAGTAGTCTGTAGGTTCTCTTGATTAGTGGACCATACAACTCTACTTGTAGTCTGCCCAACATAGGAGACATCATTCTTAGTTTCTCATCTCTTTCGTCAGATACTTCAAATGCAGTCTGTCTCTCATTCTTCCGTTGACGCAATAGCCAATCTACGTGAAATGCTTTAAGAACTTGATCCTTATAGCTTGCCATGATGTCCATACCAATGTCTAGTCTTGCACCAGAATTAATAGGAGTGATAGGAGCAGATCCTGGTTCCTTCCAAATGATAGCACCTGCACCTGTGGCAATGTCACCAATGACAGAATCATCCTCAATCTCTACAGATGGATTAACTACCTGTTCAGCCTTTTGGATAATAGTACGTGCCATAGAGTTAAGCATCCTAACATCATGCAGAGCAGTCCTACCAGGACTACGCCCATAGATTTCCCCAGCAAGTTTAGTCCACCTTGGCACGTGAAAAGGAAACTCATCAAATCCTCCTTGAGATAGGATACCACCCTCTGCTTCATGTCCATCATCTAACTCCTTACAGAACCAATAACTTACAAACTTCTTGTTTGTCTTATGCTTAAATCCACCCTCGATAATGTTACTGATATTATCGCCAGAAGGAAATACTGCATGAACAATCTTGAGTTTGTCATTGGGTCGCTTCTGTTTTAGCTTCTCAAATCTATTAGAGTCTGGAAACTTCTGAGAGATTTGTCTTACTGTCATCTCCATCTCACGATACAAAGTATCTACGTGACCCATGAAGTTCTCTCTGATATAACAACTAGCGAGTGGGAAGGTTCTAAATACAATGTGGTTCCTGTCAGAATCATACTCTTGATAAACCACAGAAGTTCCTAGTGATCCTAAGTCTAGGTAACACTCATGCATGGACTGATTAAATCCTACATCGGGTTTCCCATACTCCTTAAACATAATGTCCGAGACTTTCTCTAACCACTCTCGAACTTCCTCATCATTCATTAACTCTTGATCATCAACAGCTAACCCAAACCATCTATCTGTAGGACTGGTATTAAAGGAATGTATCCCTGCTGCGAATTGCTCCAATGCCCACAACGCAGTTCCATCATATATCTCTGCGTGCCTACTCTCTCCCCTAGTGAGTTCCCTCAAGAAGTCAGATGTTCCAGGGCGTATAAACCTAACAACATCCTGTAGGTCTTGATTCCATAAATCACGATCCCCTTTAAGATCGCCTGTCTCCCTGTGGAGGAACTCTATTTTTCTCATCCTACTGACCCTAGTAAACTCTTTTTAGTTGTTTTAGTTAATCCAACTGCAGTTAAAGCCTTTGCATCAGTTGTTGATCTTCTTGTCCTTGTCATGCTACCATAATCAGATAATAATGTTTTAGCTTTGCCACTCTTAGATTTAGCTTTCTTTCTAGTCTCATTAGCAGTACTAACACTCGCTACACTAGGAGGTTGTTGAATTTGCGGTTGAGCTTGCGGTTGGCTAGGTGGTGTATATGCAGGTGGAGTGGGTGCTGGCGTAGGCTTTTGTGGCATTGCTGACATTGCAGCCCCTATCGCCATTTGAATTAATGCATCAATATTCATAATATATTACCTATTATCCTGCTGAACCTAATAAACTCTTCTTAGTTGTCTCAGTTAATCCAAGTTTAGATCTAGCTTGGGTTTCTGTACTAGACCTTCTCGCTCTTGTCATACCACCATATCCTGATAGCAATGTCTTAGCTTGCCCACTCTTAGCTTTCGCCTTCTCCCTCGTTTCATTCGTAGCACTAACACTCGCTACTGTAGGTGCAGAAGGAGGACTATAAGTCTGTTGTGGTTGACTGGGTGGAGTGTAGCTAGGTGCGGGTGGTGGTGGTGTGGGTGCTTGTATTGGATTAAATGCTGGAGCATAGGATTGTCTACGACCTAAGTGAGACACCCAGTTATTGTATTGCGTCCGAGTCATCGCACGTCCATCTATAATTGCTACATCTTCCATAATAACTAACTATTATTCGCAAATACTTAATTGTCAATGTAGATATTCATACACTTGCTTTACTTTTGTCTGTCTCTTTCTCTCCGTATTATCATCTCGATACCTAGTTGCACTCTGACAGGCATACCTAAATGCTGCTCCAGCGTCAGTTGCCCAATTACGCTTTTCATTGTCTCTATACGTTCCTGCCATATCATCCCAATCTCTACCATACGAATCAAGACAGTCTAGCCCCTTCTCGCACTTCTTCTGGTCAAAGTAACTGCGATACAAACAAGACCTAGCGTGTTCAATACCATCATCCATACTTACTCTGTTTAATTTCTTAAAAGCAATGCCCAAGTCCTTAGCAATCATTTGCCTAGTCCTTAATCCACCTCTCACACCTCCAGAATTACTTGCCGAGTATTCACGAACCCCAATGTCATGTGGAGCATAGTGCTTACCATATACATAAGGTTTGTCCTTAACTACCTTAATGTAATGCTCCAATCCCTTATCTTTCTCCATGTAGAAATCTATAAACCTTATCTCACTACCATACTGCTGATAAAACCAAATCGCTGTATAATCATTTACCCCAAGATCCCATGCAGTATTCACCTCAAGATTAGTCTCCCAAGGCACATCCCTAATATGCCCATCCTCTTTTATCTTTTTCAATACGTCAGCAAAATAAGCACCCTCAACAGAAGCATCACTATTACAATAATACTCTGATTGAATGCGAGACTCACTCATTCCATTCAGCCTCTTTACTCGCAAGAACTCTTCTACATCAATGCCTGTCTCATCCCTAGTATCCTCAATAGTCAGCTTCTGCGTAAAGTATCCCTTATTTACTCCCTCAGCTTCCCAACTATTATACAATTTAACCGCATGATTTTTTCCTCTAGGTGTGAAGATCATACACACAGAACCTTCCTTCTCAGAAATCATAGGCTCCAAATAATCCCAAGTGGATGAACCCATCAAAGGAAACTCAGATAAACAAGCAAACACAGGACCAGCACCAACAAGACTGTCGGTATCCGCACCAACCAATCTGTATATTGATCCATTCCTAAACTTGATCATCTTCTGTGTCTCATACTTATGCTCAATGATTTCACTAGGAAAGTAATCTAAATACTTCCTACCATCCTTAGTGTCACCCTCCCATATCGCTTTCACAGCTTGCTCTCTCTCAGGGAAAACGTGCCAGTAAACACCAGGTCTCTCCACTATTTTCGCACATATAAGATTAATGCAAAACAAATCCTTACCTGCTCTACGATGCCATTGAAACATACCATACCTACCACCTCTCATAAAGAAGTCCCACGCAGGCATCTGATACTTCCTAGGTCTCCAATTATACGGTATCTCTACTGCCATCCTGCCATCTCCCTCGCATACACCACATTACTCCACTCAATATCAAAGCTGCCTCGTTAATGCTCATACCACTCCCATATCTCTTCCTCTATCACCTGAACACTAACCTTACTATCCCGATTCCAAATACTATACCTACCACCCATATACAAAAAGATCTCCCACTCCTCACCACGATAATAAACTCTCTGTCCAATACTAAACCTCATCCCTCTTCATCCTTAACATATCTCACATCATAGCATCCGCAATCCCATCCTTCATCCATAAAGTCATGATAATATTCCACCCTTCTCTTATGCTTATCGCAGTAGTAATAGCCTGACTCTTGCTTGTTTATGTTCCATAGATGGACAACCTCTTCTTCTGAGTTCCTGTGTTCTATGTGCTTACGGTGAGAGCACGTAGAATACATACTCCAATACCCAGCAGCCCCCAATTTTCTATAAGGATATTCACCACAAACTTCACATGGCTTAGCTTCTAAATCACTCATCACTACCCCTCTTCATCCCCAATACATAACACATATACGCTAAGTCCCTTAACCCTATCCCCTCATGCTCCAAGAATAAAGCAATCACCGCCTCACACTCACTCTTTCCTATGTCGTCTATATTAGGGTCTATGCTCATCCTACCACCTATCCTTCACTTCCATCACCCTCACAAATGCACGATACACATTATCACTACTCTCACTCTCTATACTCTCCACCTCCAATAACGCTGCCTCCTCATTAGAATATATACCAACCAACTCCATTGGATCATAACAATAACTCTGAAATACACACCACACTCTCATATATTATCCCATATACTTTGAGCCGTAGCTAAAATAGAATAACCATCAGTTGAAAATCCCTCATTTAACCACTTCTCATTATTAGTCAGCTTTAAAAAATAAACAGCTTCATCATAAGTCCCTGGTCGCTTTATAGCAACTGATGAACCAAATGATAACTTTTCATCTATCAAATCTATAGCCTTCTTTAAATCCGCTTCTCTCATATATCAACAACCTCCCCCTTATCATCCAACCTAAAGTCCTTACGAACCACCTCAATACGATAACTATGCTCCTCCTTCTTCTCTATACTCTTCTTCTTCCCATGAATATATCCCATGAACTCACTGTTAATCTTTATCAAATCCTTTCCATCCAATCCATATAACTCAGGGTCCATACACATATTCACCATGTTCTCCACTGGATCAAACCCCAACTCCATCAACCTATCCAATATCTCTTTCTTCATCTCTGGCTTGGTCGGTCTACCTCTACCCTTCGCTGGGGCATCACTTAACTTACTACTCACATCATGCTCCAACCTCGGACTCTCCTTACTCGCTTGAACCATCTTAGGAGTAGCCTTCCTCTTTACTGGCTCACTACCATCCTTGCGCTTCCTACCACTACCTGGTCTTACTCCACCACTCTTCTTCACGTTACCTGTCAACTCAGCTAACTCCTCCAATAACTCCTCAGGTGGCTCAAACTCTTCGTGCTTTCTCATCTACTACTTACCAAACTCTAATTCATAATACTTTATTGTCAACTTTTGATTAGAACCACAAAATCCTAACTATAAAAACAAGGAGGCTTTTTCCCTTGTCGAATAAAATACCCTATAGTCGATCTCTTTAATCCAAGCTCTTTTGCTATACTCGCTTGGGATTCACCACTACTATAACGACTAAGTATATCCTTCTTTTGATCCATAGTCATTCTAACCTTCTTGAAACTATTCGCTCTCATCGAATGACTCACCCTATCACTCATAGGTCTGTCCATTATATTATCACGCTGAGTACCTATAGCTATATTCCATTCCTTATTGTTCAAACTATCTCCATCTAAATGACGAGTAACCATACCAACCCCAAAAGCTCTATCACCATATTTCAAATAAGCGATTAAACGATGCACAGGTATCTTGTTCTTCTTGCCATTGTAATGAATACTTAAATACATATAAGATGGCTCACCTTCTTTACCCTTCAAAGACCCAACCAACTTCCCATTCACAGGACCATTCAAATCCCCATCCTTATCAATAAAGAAACCTCGCTCACTTGCAAGCCTACATAACTCATGTGTTTTATTCATACAGTATATAAAGCATACAAGGGGTGGGGTGTCAAATAGTTTCTAAAATAGCTTTAGTAACAGTACACAAGGGGTAGACTGGTTGAGAAATCGAAAATCCCCTCCATAGGGGGTCAATTCCCTGAGTCAGAAAAAAAGAAGAAAAAATCTGGCTAAGGGTCTGATAATACTAATAATCAGACTCTAAACAATTGCGCAAGTCGTTGGTAATCAATGCTAGTCTCATAGCCTTGTGTTGTGTTGTTATATTTGTACACTATTAAAGAGACGTAATTAGCAGTCTCCCAGTGTATTACTAGGGGTATCGATTACGCAAACTATAGGTATTGTTTGTTAAATTGCGTACATGAGTCAGGTATGCTATTCACACATTTGAATAACCTGATTAACCCCATCCATTGAAACAACCATTATAAAGGGACACTTTAAACCTTTTTGATTTGGATGACTGCCCTAGTCTTTAAAACTCTCAGGGTATGGTTGACAGTCTCTTTAATCTTACCTCTACAAACTAGAACACGTTCACATTCTTTAAGAAGATCGTATTTACTTATTTGTTTGTGACTTTTAATGATACTAGCAATTTGTTTCATGTTATCGCTGGTAAGTTGCAAGTAATCAATAGAACCCAGCCAAGTAATCATAGTTTGTTGCATAGTTTGTATTGCTGGGTGCAATTTGGGACGTAACTTAAACTTAGCCAATATCAAAGCCTGTTGCATCTGATCTAGCTCTTTTAATGGGTCATGAGAAGCAAACCAGGCAGCGATCTCGTATGGTTTTAAATTAGAAGCACGAACTTTAGGCATGATAATAACTAGACATAAAAAAACCCGCTTGTAAATAGCGGGCTTTAATTTGTTTGTTGGTTGTTAGTGATTACTCGAATGTAATGAACATTACGTGCAAGATTCCGCTAGGCGTAAAATCAAGTTTAATCATATCCCCGTAATTTTCTGTTATTGTTCTGTATCCTGTATAATCCATGGCTGCTTTAGCTGCTTTGACTATTTCTCTGTCTTTTGTAGATTCTGGTAAATCAAGGGTTTCTCTTTTTACCCAACTGTAATTGGCTTCACCTTGGAATAGATCGGTTAATTCGATTTTAATTTTCATATATGTATTCTCCTTATTGTTTGTTTGTTGTTAGTGATTATTTGCTTGTTCTGTGGTGGCAATAACTTACCCCGTTAATTATTATAAATCACTTATTAGGCATAATATTAAAATGCAATCCTCACTCAGTGAGGACGTATATCCGTATTCAATTACCCATTTTTTTCGTAATCTCTCGATGATATTATTATTTATTAATCTTATAGGTATTAATCTTGATTCATTTATTCTCGTATCCATATTATTTATCAATTCCCTTATAGTGTTTTTGCTTTTAATTGCTTGTTGTGTGTGTATTTCTTCTAGTTTTATTGCTAGTGTATCTCTGTTCATATTATATCAATCGAATCCTAATAAAATCAGGATACTTGTTTTCTAGTTGTTCTATTGAATAGGCAGACTCGATGAAAGTCTGCCCAGGTATTGTTACTAAGTATTTGTTAAACATGATGCTTAATTATTATAAAACCAATATTGAACACCATTAACTTCACCAAATGAGAAGTCCCAAGTAAACTCTCTTTCAACTTTATCCCAATCTACATAATTCATTAATGGATTGTCTTGATATTGATCATTAAAATAATCATAGCAATAGTCCCCAAAGTCACCACAACCTGCGAAATTTGATTCTGCCTTGCTAGGAGTTGCATAATCGACTCCGACAGCATCACAATAAGCTAGAAATGTGTCAAACAATGCTTCATCCATATTTGCATAATCAAAGATTCTTTCATCAATGTAAGATTCAGAAATCAATCCATCAATTGGAGATTCCCAATCTTGAAACATGAACTCTGGGTCTTGTTCGTCGTTGTGAAGTTCTGAGCAGTATTCATAGAACTCTTCTAGGCTGTCAAAGTCTGAAAGATCAATCCATTTACCTTTTAATGAACCTGAGTTATATTTATGATAAGTACCGCAGTAAACGGAGAATTGTGTTAGTGTGTTATTCATGATGTTTTCCTTGTGTGTGTTATTTCTTTTATCGTTAATTTACTTATAATATTTCATATACTTCTATTTTTACGGAATCTTTTGGAAACCTTGTTGCATATGTTTCTGCTTTATTAAAATAGTTAAAACGTGCCACCTCATACCACTTCCCTTTTCTGCATGTTGGGTGAAATACTTTTACACTCACTATATATTTTATGCCGTTCATGCTAAGTATTATTTATTTGTTAATCTGTTTAATTCTTCTTTCACGAGTTTTAATTCATGCTTTGAGTCTTTTCTATCTTCATCGGTGTAACTATGTTTACTGTTAATGATTCTCAAGCATTCATCTTGTTGCTTTAGTAGTTCGTTTATTATGTATTCGTCTATAGTCATATTATTTATCTTCTTTGTATGATGTAATTTCATTCATCGCAATCTCGACGAGTCTAGACAAGCTAAGATTCGCCTTTTCAGCCGTCTTTATCCAGTGAGCTTTAGCCCAAGGATTAACCCGAACGTGTAAGAAAGCGTTTTTATTCACTTTCTGTTGTTTTAGTAAGTCTTTTAAGTCCATATTTACCTTTATTTAGTGTGTTTTGTGTTAAGTGTGAGACTCCAACCTACTCCATGTTGTCGAATTGTCAATACACTATTTAACTTTTTTTGAATTTATTTTAGTTTATCCGTTTTTCTTAGATCAAACGATTTGTAGGCAACTGGTCAATAGTATCATCAATACTCTACCCGATACTTATGTGATCACACACTATTCCCAGCATAAATAAAAAATGTAATACAATTTGTAATTACTAATGAAGAAAAAAGGGTGTTTAATTCTTGGATAAAAAAAGAATAAAGAGTAGTTGATCTTTATTTTGACTAAGGTGATAGACAATTTAGTATGATTAGATTGATTAGTATTGTCTAATTAGGGTAATTTTATGTTTTAGAATCTTGTACGAGCCGAGGATGCGAGTTTGTTCTAGACTCCATCCAATTTGCTCCTCAATCCCCTCTTTTTTTACCTGTTTTGTTAAGGGAACACAAGTGGGAGGTTTTCTTGTGTTATTCCCCCTTAACAAAAAAACAGTTAGTACTAAGATTCATAAATATATTAATACTAGAGACTTATAGATTCTAGATTTTTATAAATATTTTTAGATAGACCCCCTGTCTATTTTAATAATTTAATTTTCTTATCTAAGAGCTTAGTGTCTTTGTAAGATAACTAACAACTAGTATCTAAAGAGAGTGAATACTAAGTGCTTCGCTTAGTTTCCTCTTGGGGATACTTAACAAGTTAGGTAACTAATAACGAGTCACTAAGTAAGTAAGGGTAACAAGAAATTCTTTATTTTCGCACACTTCTTGATAAAAGTCAATAGCTGGAGAGTGCACTTTTTTTCAAAATGCAAAAAAATATTTATTTGACATGATGAGTGGATTGAGTAGATTGGATATTGTTCATGTTGCAGATGAGCAAAATACTAGTTAATTAAAGAATTTTTAACCCTTGGATGGAGTGCTGCAACTACTCTGTCTGAGGGTTTTTTGTTAAGATGAATAAAGATATTACAATCGTTAAGGCTAAATTAGATGCCTTAAAAAAAGAATACAATATGCTTAGGAGTGAAATCATTGAAGCATATAAGTCAGATGGATCAACACCTCTTGGGGTTTCCATTAGAGATGAGATAAGATATAGACCACTCTCGGATGATATAATATACGAGAATAAGTATTATACAGTAAATAATCCATCTAAGAACATTAACTGCATATCTAGGGTGGTTGATAAATTCAATAAACAGGAATCTATGTTTGTTAATATTCCATTGGAAGAATACACAATCCAATACTTATCTGTAAAGGAGTTTAAATATGCACTATGTTAAACTATTTAAGAACAACCAACGTAATGACAAAGATCCTGCTTATAGAAGTGAGAAGGAGAAGGTCAATGGGTATTGGAAGAATGTTAGTCCATTCATTATTGATGGGTGGAATAAGGAAGGTGGATTAAACCTGAAAATTAAAGCAGAGGGCAAGTCTGGATATGTATTCTGTTTGCCTACTGATGTAGATAATCCTATATTCACAGGAACAGGAGTGGTAGGAGATTTGACTTGTAATATCACAGTTTACAAGAAGGATAATTACCTCAACTTAAAGATAGATGTGTCACTAGATAGGATTGCGAAACTCCAACAAGCCCTAGATGACATTGTCCGTAGACTCAACATATTGGAGGGGATATGAAGAAGATAATAGCAACACTCAGCTTGATTGGATCAAGCGTGTTTGGTGACATCACTCCTAATGTTCCAGATGGTATGCCTGTATGGGCTGATGAGAACGATCTACACGTAGCCTATGTGATCATGGGAGAGTCTAGAGGAGAGCCATTACTAGGTCAGTCTATGGTGGCTGATGTAGTCCACTCTAGGATGCTACAGCGTGGATTAACAGCTTATGAGGTGGTGACAGAGCCTCACCAATTTGCAGGATACTATGATGGTGAGGTGACTGATCATGTCTGGAAGTTGGTGAGGAAACTAAAATTAGGTATAGACATCATCCCTGACGCTAGTTTCTGTCAATTCCGAGCATACAAACTAACTAACATCCCTACTTGGGCTAAAGAGCCTGTGGTAGTGGGTAATCATATATTTTTTACGGAATAACCAAAGGAAACCAATGAACGAAGAATTATATCAAGATTTAAGAGATCAAATACGCCAGAAGCCAGATTGGTTTGATTGGAGCCAACCAGAGAAGCCTGACTATGATGAGGAAGAAACAGAAGAATATTACGATGAGAATGAGGGGTTATACGGTGAGCTATAAAGAGAAAGGAACGGAATGACATTTCATATCGTGATTAAACACCCCGATAAGTGGGAGTCTATACTTACTGATACCGAATTAGACTTAGATTCAATAACAGGACTTGAGGAATATATGAGTAGTATGCCTTTGGGGAGTGTTTTAATAAGTTGGAAAAGGGTAGGAACGGAATGAGCAGAAGAACAAAAGTACATCACAAAGCTACTGTGAGTTTTACAGTCTCCTTGAAGCTCAACACAGCCCAGGAAGTAAAAGCTCAGATGAAAGAATTACTCTCCAGTATAGGAGTGGATTATCACTCACTAAGAGTGGATAATACACAGATTGAGGATGCGAGGGATATAGGGAACTACAAAAGGAATAAGAAATGACAGAAAATGAATATATACTAGCAACAGACTTAACTAGGCTTAGGCTTGCTGAGACATTAATTAGAGACTGTATGAAAGAGTCTTTTTATGGAGATGAGAAGGCAGTATTAGTTAATATACTGCATGATACTTGTGAAAGATTAACAGAAGAAATTGAAACAGAATGACTAATGAAGAAATAATCGGAGGAGTCCAAAGCAGGACTAAGGAATGTAAACAAGCGTATGCCAGTAGATGCTCACCCTGGGGAACACCTCAAGAGTGGGAAGCAGGGTTTAAACGATTCTGGAGAGGTGAACTTAATCCAAAGATGAAGGATATAAGACGAATATCTCCAAATAATCCTAGTAACTTTGATCTTACTATTGCTATAAAGGGAAAAATTGGACGCCCGAAGAAGAAAGTGGACTTATAGGATGAGTTTTATATAATGGATGAATGATTATATGCCCACTCTCTACTATTTATAACGTATCAAAGAATGGTAAAGAATATGCTTTTAGGCTGAATTTGAACGTCTACAGGAATACACACCACTCGATATTGGGTAAGGCTAAGCTGAGTTATAAAAGAGAGTTGTTGGCACTTAATCCACATATAAAAACACTTCGATATGATAAACCAGTTAGCCTGTATTTTGTCCTATATAAGCCATCTAGCCGTAGGATTGACAGGGCTAATATATGTTCTATTGTCGAGAAATTCGCGTGTGATGTGCTTACTGAGTGTGGAGTATGGGATGATGATAATGATGAACACATCATCTCAACTACCTACATTACAGGTGGTGTGGATCGAGTGAATCCAAGAATCGAACTAAATATAAAATAAAGTAAAATAAAGTTTGACACATTACATAGAATAGTTAATTTCTGTTCTTGTAGTATGAAAAATAAACCAGAAATTAGATCATTGTCTATTTACTTGGACAAACCTACCTACCAGAAATTGGTAGAGTTAGCGAATAAAGAAAAACGTAGCCTATCCGCACAGGTGGGCTATCTAATAACACAAACACTAAATAAAAATGATAAATAAAGGAAAGAAAGCACATCCTATTAAGTGCATTGTTAGCGGAGTGGAAGGAATAGGTAAATCCACATTTGCTAGTAGTCTCCCAAATCCTGTATTTTTAGACATGGAAGATGGAACTCTAAATATGGAAGTTGATAGATTCGACAAACCAACCTCAGCCAAAGGTATCTATGATGCTATTGAGTGGTTTAAGAACTCAGAGTATCAAACTATAGTAGTAGATACTATTGACTGGTGCGAGAGAGTTATCTCTGACTCCATGAACAAGGAGTATAAGAAAGAATCTATTGAGGATTATGGATTCGGTAAGGGCTATGTGATGCTTAAAGAGCGTGTATCTGAGTTACTTGATACTCTCAACGCCACAGGGAAGCACGTTGTTCTCTTAGCTCATATTCATATCAAGAAGTTTGAGGAGCCCGATGGAGCCGGTAGTTATGACAGATATGAACTAAAGCTATCTCGTCAGGTTGCTCCATTGGTCAAAGAGTGGGCTGACCTATACTTGTTCGCCAACTACAAGACTCGAGTTATTGAGAAGGAAGGCAAGAACAAGGCTATTGGTGGTCA